>Ga0272440_1000080_pt1 | contig 76311 bp, 39 predicted proteins | sample SSMMMBAug17_FD_192440 | JGI IMG/M metagenome (GOLD analysis project Ga0272440, IMG submission 192440) | Marine sediment archaeal communities from Little Sippewissett salt marsh, Falmouth, MA, United States - SSM-MMB-Aug17 | ecosystem: Environmental > Aquatic > Marine > Wetlands > Sediment ... | reverse complement strand
TGAAGAAGATGAAAAAGATGAATTTAAAGTGTCTTTATTTCATCTTATTCATCTTCTTCAGTGTAATCATGGTTCAGAAACGATTCAACAAATAATATCTATCGAATTTTTGTTTTTCCGATACATGTATCATATCAGAAATTTGGATTGCACGATCGTAATGCGATTGCTGACCCTGTATTTGAGGTTTATGTATAAATCACGCTATAACTTAATGGTGGATATTTCCATACATCCGGAAGCGGCAATAGGTACTGATCGTCAACTGTCGCCCAAAAGACATCCGGGTTCAGCTCTCTCAATCGATTATCTTCTGGAGGGCAAGAATGCACAGTTGGGGAATAATTGGTTTGAAAAATTCCCACGCCACATTTTCCATACCGGTCTATCAGGTAATTCTTTGAAAATGTACGTCTGGAAATATTGTTGATATCACACAACTGATTGATGTCCTCTTCAGATAATTCCATTAAAATGGTTTTCGATACTGTACCATGAGATATTTTAAATAAACATCGAGATTCACTGCTGCCTGCATATATTGTAGATAAAAAACTTAAACGTTTGAAATATTGTGCAGATACAATGGCAGCAGTTCGTCTGCCACCTGCCATAAAAGGAAGGCCATAGAATTCAAAGAATTTTTTTTGAATATCTTCAGCATAACGATCGCCATTTTCATATAAGTCTTTCGAGATGTAACGTAAATTTCTTGCAAGTTCTTCAGCAGCATCAACAATAGGCCAATCCACTCGCACATGAAAATAGGTTAAACTGTATCGACTCTTATTTTTTAATGTGGGATCCTGTTCAATGAGTAAGGCATAGTCCACTGGCAACAACATGGATAAAAAATCGAAGAAATTAGGAGAATCCAAAAATTTCAGCGTGCGGTCAAAATTTTTGGATATTGGAATATTCATGCTTTGAATCAAGTTCTTTTTCTTGACTTTATTTTCATTAAAGAAGCGAATGTATTTTTTATGTTCCGGTGGAATGGAATCTTCAAGAAATATGATCAGGCAGGAATTGTGTAATTGGTATTCAACATCCGGAATACGCGCCCGTGGTTTTAGCTCACGCTTTTCAACAAATGGATATTCTAGCTGATTATTCTTAAATTCAAAATATGAATCCACCAGTGTATATTCCACAAGTTCTGTATGTAAAACATCACACAATACTGAATAAATGGATCGCCTAAGTCTATTTTCCAGACTTAACGATTCTCGTTTCAAATGAAGATTGTCCATATTGTCCTTTATAAGTGAGCACTAAAAAAGTGTTCACTTTTTCAAAGAAGCCAACAAATTCTTATTGCAATATTTGTTCAAAATATATCATGTTTTAAGTAAGTAATCATATATATTTGGGTATATCGTAGCAAATTAAAATGTATTTTGGATGTTGATTTCTTAACCCTGGGCTGGTATATTACGACCTTTCAGGACCAAAAATTAGCCCATAGTTTGTTATTATTTACTACGATATACCTGAAACTTATAATCGCTTAGGAAAGCTCTGTAATTCAGTTCCCCATTAAATAATTGTTCATTCAGTTTTTTGAACCATGATTACACTGAAGCAGATGAGTAAGATGAATTTAAAGTATCTATATTTCATCTTATTCATCTGTTTCAGTGTAATCATGGTTCAGAAACGAATCAATAACTATTGAATAATGAGGAACTATTTTTCAGAGCATTCCTTACTTAAAATGTTTGAATAAATGCATTAATGATTCAGTGCCGCCACTGCAGGGAGTGTTTTTCCTTCCATCAAGGTTAAAAAAGCACCGCCGCCTGTAGAAATATAATCTATTTGATCGGCTTTTCCTGCATGATGAAGTGCTGCGTCAGTGTCTCCACCGCCAACGATCGTCAATGCGGGCGAATTGGCAACACAATGAATCATCGATTGAGTCCCATTTTTAAACGGGTCCATTTCAAAAACACCCATAGGACCGTTCCAGATAATCGTTTGAGAATTCTGGATGGCTTCCGCATAGAGTAAACAGGTGGCTGGACCAATATCACCAATCATCTGACCTTGTGGTATTTCTTTTATGGGTACCGAGCATGTCATGGCATCTGGCTGAATACTTGATGCCACAATGGCATCAATGGGGAGATAGATATTGATATTGTTCATCACCGAATCTTTTAACAAAGTATGGGCATCCCACAAGCAATTATCTTCAACAAGCGAATTGCCTACATTACAATCCAGACATTTTAGAAACGTGTTGGCCATGGCACCGCCAATAATAATTTTATTCACATGATTCAACATATTTTTCAATGCAGCCAATTTACTGGAAATTTTAGCTCCGCCGATGACAGCGGTCAATGGACGTGCCGGGTTATTCATTGCTTTTTCAAAATAGTTCAGTTCTTGTTGAAGTAGAAAGCCTGCCCCTTTTTTTGACACATGCTTGTTTATTGCTTCAACAGATGCATGGGCGCGATGAGAAACTGCAAAGGCATCATTAATATAAACATCGCACAATGATGCCAACGCTTTTGCAAACTCATTATCATTTTTCTTTTCTGATGCATGAAAGCGGAGATTCTCCAGCAACAGGATATCCCCATGGGCCATTTTTTCTGTGGCCGCTTGCACTTCAGGACCAATGCAATCTGGGGCCATTTGAACGGGTTTGTCTAGCAATTTAGATAATTGGCCGGCAACCGGCGCAAGACTAAATTTGTCATCCGGTCCCCCTTTAGGACGTCCCAAATGAGACGCTAAAATTACTTTTGCATTTTTTTCTATTGCATGAGAGATGCTCTTCAATGCACCTTTGATGCGTGAGTCGTCAGTGATTGTTTTGTTTTCATCCATTGGGACATTAAAATCAACCCGGATAAGAACGCGTTTGTCATTTAATTGCAAATCTTGAATATTGATCATTGTTGGATTCCTTTTTTGTTATTTAGGAAAGCTTAAAAAAAGTTCCTCATTTAATAATTGTTCATTTTGTTTTAGAACCAGTATACACTGAGGCATTAAAGAACATAATGCCCTTCGGGCAATTTTTTTATGAGTATTTAAGCGCTGAAAATAAGTTCCTCATTATTGAATATTGTTGAATCGTTTCTGAACCATGATTACACTGAAGAAGATGAAAAAGATGAATTTAAAGTGTCTTTATTTCATCTTATTCATCTTCTTCAGTGTAATCATGGTTCAGAAACGATTCAACAAATAATATCTATCGAATTTTTGTTTTTCCGATACATTTAAAATAAATAACATATACTCTTTAAGAGGCCTTTTTATTTTCATTGAGTGTAGCCAAAATTGCAGGTCAAACCGAAACCAAGCCTATGAGCAAAATCAATGTAGGGGCGAACCTGATGTTCGCCCTCCGAACAATAACCGCAATCAAACCTATGTCTGGTATTGTTCGGAGGGCGAACATCAGGTTCGCTCCTACATTGGTTTCGGATAATAGTTTACCCATTTATAATGTTTGACTGTTCAAGAATTAAAGATCAATCATTAACGTAGCCAACAGTGCATTCTTTTTTTGAACCATGATTACACTGAAGAAGATGAGTAAGGTCAAATAATGACACTTAAAATTCATCTTTTTCAGTGTCATCATGGTTTGGTTACACGCATTTTATTATTCGAAAATTTCATAATGATCTTCAATTTAAATAAAGTCAAGTCTATTCTTTTTCGTTGAAAATCTTTATTTGCTTTCGTACATCAATCAATAAAACTGCTGCACCCGGAATAGAGAAGTCTGCGCCGAATATTTCATCATTTTCAACCAGTGTCACTTCCCATCGTCCTGTTGACGCATCCATCATGCGAAGAGATTGAACATCAGATCGCTCCCCCAATAAATCAATAAATTGATAACTTGAAAACTCATCCGGAAAACATCCATAACTGATCATATTGGGTCCGGGAAACAATGTGATCGCATTGCAATTATCACTGCCAAGATTTAAAATAAAGGATTGATCAAACCTGACCCAGACAAAACTATTTTCATTTAATGCAAAATTATCACCGACAGACTGACCATTTTGCCATTTGGCGCTTTGAGTTTCCATTGTCGGAACCAGGGATATATAGGTTGTGAGCTCAGTGACCCCAGCTTTTTCATGCCACAGCTCAAGTAATTCAAATGCATTTTTCTGGGTTTGAACCAGTTCGTGTGTGATTAATACCGCATTGTTATTTGAATATACTGATTGCAAAACAGGTAACGTTGCTTGATAAACACGCGGATATTCCACGAAATGAATATCTTCCCAAACTAGCTGATTTCCTGTAATAAACGCCCGATTCTTTTCTGAATACGAATGCGTCAAACGAATAAATGCATTGTCTGGTAGATGTATCATAAAAATATTGGTCATCAAAGGGCCAAAAAGGTTATCTGTGCCAATAACCCGGTCATCATGAATGGAATGCAATCGTTCATCACAAGGTGTGTTTGTTAAGCGAATGGATTGTTGTTGATCTAAATGTCTGGCAAAAAGTTCCTTTTGTCCATGGGTGTTATCTTCCCAAACAATCCATTTGTTTTTTATCAATGGATGATACTGGCTTTCTGGATCATTCGTAATTCGTGAAACCTGATTGCGAAGAAGATCCTTTAGATAGATCTCTCCATATCCTGGATCTCTAAAATCCTGCCAGACAATTCGTCCATTATCAACGCAGGGATCTCGTTGATCGCTTAAAGTGCTGTCAATGATTGTTTCTTTTTGAGTCAAAACATTATAAGCTGCAATTTGCCAATTGGCATTATCAGATTTCACCTGATAGACAATCCAGGGCCAATCAACTGATGGCCTAGCTTCATCTCTTTCTAATGTTTGTGTAATCCCAGTGACCTGTGCTGGTTGATATAATTCGGTCATCAAAATATCTCGAATGCCATTGGCCTGGTAATCTTCCCAAACAACCCATCGACCATCAGTGTCAGGATATTCCTGATTCAATGGATTGTTGGTGATGGTGATTACCTTAGATTCACTATTTTTAAGATTTCGAGCAAATATATCCCAATTATCATTTCGTTGATCCTGCCAGACAGCCCAATTCTTTGAAACACACAGTTGGGTTTGAATGGTTTCTATGTGATCCACCAGTTGAGGTTCGTTAATCATTTCAATCAGTTGAATTTCATGTATAGCATACGATGTCTGGCTCAGATGATCTTGAACTGTCAAACGAACTGTGTAATAACCAGATGGTAACTCGTTGCCTTTGTCGCCTTTGCCATCCCACTGGAAAGAAATGGCTTCATCTGTATGATCCCAATCAATCTGTCGTACTTTTTCAAGCTGTGAACAGTCAAAATTTGTTTCAGGATCAATTTGGCTTTGATTCGATCTTTTCTTATCAGGTGATTGAACACCCTTGAATATTTCTATACGAGCCCATGTTGAAACAGCATGCTGGGTTACCTGAAACTGAATTTCTATCTGTGATGGAATCATCGATATCGCATCACTACTTGAGATCATATGTTGATGGCTGATTTCAAAGCTTTGAATCATTGGAGCTGTATCAAGTATCGTTATTTGAACATTTTGGGCATATTCTCTGTTATCAGCGGCATCTTGTGAATAAAACGACAAATGATGTTGTCCGGGCTCTTGAATTTGAAAAGGATACGCCGGCACATACTTGTTTTGATTATCCAATTTTATATATGTATCTGATGGACTGTCGTCTTCAACAGTAAAATATATCTGCGTTTGGGGTGAAAGATAATAGCTTTCATTCTTTTTTTGATATACGCCTGAAAATCGAATGGAAGTTATGGGAGGCGTATGATCATCCAGGCTTTGAGAATAAATTACTTGATATTGATAAGATCCAATATCAAGAAAGTCAAACAAATGTAAACGTGGGATACGTTCGTTGGTCACTTTTTTATATCGCTCATCAGTCCAAACATTATGTTTGTTCAAAGGCTTGCCATCTGAGCGAACGACAGAAAGAATCTCTAATTTTGACTGAGCCGGATCAGGAATTTGCATATACACCCAACCGCCTCGATCAGCATCAACTGTTACACTGGCACCAGCACTATCACCAAAAGCCGATACCTGATGCAAGGTATTGACAGGTATGACATTACAGTCAGATTCAAACAACGTGTCTGGTAATTGATCTTCATCATTATCGGTATCTGCTAAAAAGTCTAACAGGTTATCACGTCCGGCCTGATCATTGAGAACTTCATGAGCAATAAAATATGCATTCATATGGGTAATCACTGAAGTGGCTTTACCGCCCAGGTCTGAATCATGTGTGTATGATGCCTTGAACTCTATAAACTCTCCGGATAATGACGTTATCATATCCCATGCCCCCTTGCGACATTTTGAAGGAGCAATATCGCCCAGGTTGACAGTCAATGATGTTTCATCAAGCGGGGAATCATTAACCCGGGCGCCCAGTAATCGAGCAATCACCAATAAGCCTTCCTTATTTTCAACAATTCTGGGTTGCTGAGATTCAATCATAACATTTCTAGCAGTGCCAAACCCCACATTGCGGACAAGCACGCCAACAATGAATGGAACAGGCTTTTCAACAATGTCTGGGGTAAAGGGATCATCCCCATGAACATCTCGCGGTTGAAAATAGGTAATATCCAATTGAGGCTCGGGTCGGACAACAATACGATCTGGGATGACATCAAGAACGTCTGAGGCGATTTCCTGTCCATAAATTGCGCCCGCAAGCGCTGCCCCAACTTCATATTCAACACCTGCCGGTGTTTGGCCGCCTGCTTCTATTGTTGGAATAATAAACCATTCAATAATTGCTGTCTGCCCCGGTGGTATGATTCCTTCACCATTAATTGTATGAATGCCTGTCAGTTCCGGTTGTCGAACAAAAAAAAAGGGTGAGGCATCAATTCCGGATTCTAAAGTTGATACATTCGAATTTTCAAAGGTGAGTCTGGCAGAAAAATTGGTGATTGGTGCATCACCTTCGTTATTGGTAATTTCCAATGTCGCTAAAAAGCCGACACGTTCCAATGTTAGCTCTTGAAGAATTTCTATTTTTACTCGGGCGCATAGCCCCTGATATTGCTGTGCAGCGTTTAGACCAGTGATCAACAATAAATGAAAAAATAATACAGCTAAAAAAAATCCTCTGGATATTTTAAAATATTTTTTCATTGTTTTACCTCAATAAATCATTTAATATCTATGGTCATATTTTGGCGCCCGGGCAACGTCCTTTGCTTTGATGTTACGCTCTTTTCATTACTTAGGAAGGTTCTGAAAATAAGTTCCCCATTAAATAAATGTTCATTCAGTTTTTTGAACCATGATTACACTGAAGAAAATGAATAAGATGAGTTTAAAGTGTCTTTATTTCATTTTGTTCATCTTCTTCAGTGTAATCATGGTTCAGAAACGAATCAACAAATATTGAAAAATGATGAACTTATTTTTTTGTGTATTCCTTAGAAAAATGTCCCTTTTTTTAGAATGCGCCGAAATATCATCAAGCCCCATTGTTATGTATTCAAATATTATCCACAATGGCTTTTACCAATCCCGGAATTGTATACTCCTCAGCCTCAATTGAAACATCCAATCCCTTTTTTCGAACAGTTTCAGATGTGATTGGACCAATCGATGCCACTCGAACCTTTTTTCTGAAAACCTCATTTTTGATACAATCAGGAAAAAGGTGACAAAAATTATGAACAGTTGATGAGCTTGTAAAAGTGACCATATGAATATCTGCCTGGTGAATCCGAGCAATGATTTTAGGATCATGTCCGGTAACAGCAATCGTTTGATATGCTGTGATCTCATCAACGATCGCCCCCATCTGTTTTAGGGCATCGGGTAATACAGTTCGGGCTTCCTTAGCTCGTGGCAATAAGACACGTTTATCAAGCATGTCTATTTTTTCAAATGCTTGAACAACAGATTCAGCGCGATAGGTTTCGGGCAGAATATCTGTTTTTAATCCATAATTCAATAACTGATGTGCTGTTACTGGCCCGATGGTGCATAATTTCAGATGTCCCAATGTGCGAACATCCTTTCCCATTTCAAACAACACATTGAAAAATTGCAGTACACCATTGACACTGGTGAAAACAAGCCAATCATAGTCAGTTATGTTTTTGATGGACTGCTTTATGGGTAGATCGTTTTCAGGAGGAACGATTTCTATGGTCGGGCATTCAATGCATTCCGCCCCAAGTTCGTTCAACTGCCTGACCAGATCACTGGACTGCCGACGCGCACGTGTGACAACAACAGTCTTTCCAAACAGTGGTTTTTGTTCAAACCAATCCAGTTTATCTCGTAACGAAACAACATCACCGACCACAATAATTGCAGGGGCACGCAACCCCACTTTTTGGACTGTTTCCACAATATTTTCCAAACAACCGGTTACTGTTTGCTGTTGTGACGTTGTGCCCCACCTTACCAATGCAACAGGTGTTTCTTTAGGCTTGCCATGTTTTAATAATTGTTCAACAATGCCAGGAAGTTGCTTGACGCCCATATAAAAAACGAGTGTGCCAATGCCTATTGCCAGAGATGGCCAATGAATACTGGATTCTGATTTTGTAGGATCTTCATGGCCAGTGACAAAAGCCAGGGTAGATGTCATTTTTCGATGAGTCAATGGAATCCCCGCATATGCCGGAGCAGCGATACCGGATGTGATTCCTGGAACAATTTCAAAAGGAATGTCATGGGCTTTAAGGATTTCAGCTTCTTCACCACCTCTGCCAAAAATATAGGGGTCACCCCCTTTCAAACGACATACAGTTTGGCCGTCAAGCGCTTTATCTACAAGCAATTTATTGATTTGATCCTGCTTCATGGTATGGTCGCCGCCTTTTTTTCCAACGTATATTTGTTCGGCCTTTTTGGACGCAATGGATAGCAGCGCTGGAGTTGCCAGATAATCATAAACAATAACATCACAATGTTGTATACAATCCACAGCTTTACGTGTGATCAGGCCCGGATCGCCCGGGCCAGCGCCAATTAAATAAACTTTGCCAGTCATTCATATTTCCTTTATTGCACCATGTTGCTTTGGAATCTGCGCAGATTTGTTGTCCGCAAAAATGAGTAACGAATATTCATGATTCACAATTCACAATATTCGTCAAAATTTCTTTTGCCCCTTTTTGAAGCAGGTTCTCTGCCAATGTCTGACCCAATAGGACAGCCTGGTCAGTATGCCCGGTTATTGCTTCCCTAATGAGGGGTTGACCACTCAAACCAGCAACCATACCTGTTAAATGTAATGTTTGATTTTTGACTGTTGCATGCGCAGCAATGGGCACCTGGCATCCTCCCTCCAGTTGATGCAAAAATGCACGTTCCGCATGAACAGCCACTTGAGTTTCAAAATCGTTAAGGCGGTGCATTGTTTTCTGCATCAGGGAATCATCTTCTCGAATTTCAATCCCCAATGCCCCCTGACCAACAGCAGGAAGAATGAACTCAGTTTCAAAAAATGAAGTAATACGTTCCTCTAAACCCAAACGAATCACACCGGCAGCGGCTAAAATAATGGCATCAAGGTTTTCCGAATCCAATTTTTTTAAACGTGTATCCAGGTTTCCTCTTAATGGAACAATTTGTAATTCTGGATACACATGCAATATTTGAGAAGATCTTCTTAAACTGCTGGTGCCAATGCGTGCTGTTTTTGGCAAATCTTTCAATTCGGAACCATTGCTTGATATTAAAACATCCAGGGGATTTTCACGCTCTGTGATCGCTCCCAGGCATAAACCATCAGGAATTTCTGATGGCATATCTTTCATACTGTGTACCGCAAGGTCAATTTCATTATTCAATAAAGCGGTTTCAATTTCCTTGACAAACAAGCCTTTGCCACCAATTTTTGCTAATGGGACATCCAGTATTTTATCCCCTTTTGTTTTAATGATTTGAAGTTCAATGATTGCATCAGGATATATTTCATGCAAGCGAGATTGAACCCATCTGGCCTGCCATAATGCCAGCGCACTTCCTCGCGTACCAATGTTAATTTTTTTTTTCATTTAAACACCACATGTACTGCAACTGCTTGATGTACAAGATGCACAGGAACTTGTACCGGCGGATGCACTAACAGTTTCACCACCACTGCCTTTGCTGAAAAATCCACACACAGAAAGCAAACGTCGGACATCATTGGTTTGACAGTCCGGACAAAATGGTTTGTCACTGGACATAATTAATTGCTCAAAATCATTATTGCATTGATTGCAATGAAATTCATAAATTGGCATTTCTATTGACTCTCTTACATTTGTATTTTTTTCTTTACAGTTCTTAAAAAAAATGAAATATATTTTATTAAAAAAACTATTATTCAAAAAGTGAGATATCTTTTAATATAAATGGACGTTAAATGCAATCAAAAATACAAAAAGACTTCAATGCACAGGAAGCTACAGTATCTTCATCTCCAACGATCCATGAAAAACTAGGGCTGGTTTATGGTGGATTCTGGATTCGTTTTTGTGCCAAATTGTTGGATTGGACCATTTGCAGCATTTTGATCGCTGTACTTCCATTGCCTGATTTTTATCACTCAGATGTCATCATTGTTTCCAATCATGCAACGTTTATATCCTCTTTTTTTGTAAAATGGTTTGTGCCAGCATTGTATACCACCCTGTTTTTAGTCCATTATCAGGCGACCCCTGGTAAAATGGCCTTTTCATTGCGAGTGATCCATGCAAGCAATGACAGGCTGACTTATGGAACTGCTCTTGCACGTTTTTTTGTTGAAATCATCAGTGCATTCTTTCTGTTCATGGGCTATCTCCTGGCAATCTTTGATATAAAAAAACGCACATTACATGATCGATTATGTCATACATATGTTGTACAAGCCAAACAAATTGTATATCAGCATTCCAATGCGATAGATCTTGAAGACGAACCTGATGCATTTCATTCAGAGCCGGATATAACAGTCATACATGATCGAAATATCTACGGCTTCCACACAGTGCTGTTTAGCACGATTATCTTGGAATCGTTATTTTCCATCGCTTATTGTGTTATGGAAGATCCATTGTTTCGAATGGTTACCTGGTCATTGAATGTGTTGATTGGAATTTTTTTGATGATTGCTGTTTTGAAACAAAGTTATCCCCATTTTTCAACGTCCATTCGACGATTGACCTGGGGAATATGTTTTTACTATTGTATTATTACACCCATTGTGTATTTTATAGCTTTTCTGATTGGAATTGATCATTTTTTGCATAATATACCATTGCCTATGGATGATCCCATTGTGTTTATGACGCAATTAATGTTTTCAATCATGAACTATTTAATTATTTTTTCATGGCCACAGGTATTGATTTCTATGTTTTTTATTCCATGCTCCTTGGTACTTGGAGTATGGGGAATAATACTTGTATCATCAAAAAAATAAAGATGATCGTCCAAGTTTAATTTTTCACAATTTGCATGGGCAAACACATACTTAGGAATGCTCGGAAAATAAGATCCTCATTATTCAATATTTGTTGATTCGGTTCTGAACCATGATTACATTGAAGAAGATGAATAAGATGAATTTAAAGTGTCTTTATTTCATCTTATTCATCTTCTTCAGAATAATCATGGTTCAAAAAACGAAAATGAACACTTATTAAATTTGGAACTTATTTTCAGAGCTTTCCTTAATATTTGAGATGACGATCATATTTCTGTTTACCAAATTGTAATTCAATTTACGTATAATAACTGACCCGATTTTTGCAATGTAAAAATCATGGTATAATTTATTTGGAGGAACAATGAAAAAAAAGTTAACACTTATCGTTGGTCTGATAATTATGGGTTACTGTTCATCAGTCACAGCTAATAATATCGTTTTAAATGCGGACTGTAGACAACGTCCCCCGGAAATGACGTATAATGATGAAACCCAAACATGTTCTGGCCCTCTCATAGATATTCTCAACCAGGCATTACAAAAAATAGGTGGAACCATTCATTGGGAACGTAGACCTTTTCAAAAAAGTTTTAGTCTCCTCAGGCGAGGAAAAATTGATATTTTGCCACGGGTCATCAAAACCAAAGTGCGACAAAAGGATGCCAAATATTTTACAGCCATTGGATATCAACTCAAAGATATCGTATTTGCAGTAAAAAAAGGCCAAGAAAACGAGATTAAAAAATTTGAAGACCTCCAAAATTTTCGGGTTGGCGCTAAAAGGGGGACCGCCTATTTTGATAAATTTAATGAAACAGCAAGTATTTACAAAATAAATGCCATTGATGATGTGGATTTAACCCGGAAATTTATTGGTGGACGTTGTGATGTGGCAATTGTTTTGGATATCAAAGCCTTTGAAAAAATGATGCAAACCATGAAATTTAAGGATTACACGTATGCCAAATATAAGTATACCAACAAAATTGGCAACCATTACGCCATGTCTTTAAAATCAAAACATTTACAATTGTTTGATAAAATCAACACCATACTTAAAACAATGAATGTTTCAGGTGAGATCAAGCGTATTTATCAAAAATATCATCTCGATCCGCCATTAACAGATGCATCAAAGAATTGAGGATTTCACATGTCAAATATGAGTAAGGAAAAAATACTAATCGTTGATGATACACCAGTGAATATCAGAGTGCTGGTTGAAGCATTGAAAAACGATTATAAACTTTCCATTGCCACCAATGGCAAAGTCGCTCTCAATTATGCCATGGCAGATCAGCCTCCGGATCTTATACTGTTGGATATTATGATGCCCGAGATAGATGGGTATGAGGTTTGTAAGCGCCTGAAGGATCAGGAATCAACCCGGGACATTCCAATCATATTTATCACAGCCATGAGTGAGGAACGAAATGAAACCCAGGGCCTTGAAATGGGAGCGGTCGACTATATAATTAAACCGATCAATCAAAAAATTGTTCAGGCGCGCGTGCGAACGCATCTAGAATTAAAAAAGCATCGCGATCATCTTTCTGAACTGGTACAGGAAAAAACATCCGAACTGCTGGAGGCCAAACTCGACCTCATTCATCGCCTGGCCCGAGCGGCAGAGTATCGAGATAATGAAACCGGCATGCATATCATTCGCATGAGTCACTATACATCCCTTCTTGCAAAAGCTTCCGGCCTGAGTGATTTTGCTAGCGAACAATTATTTCATGCCGCATCCATGCATGATGTTGGAAAAATCGGCATCCCTGATAAAATTTTGTTAAAGCCAGCACGTTTAACTGATGGTGAATTTGCGCACATGAAGTCTCATACGATTATTGGTGGACGGCTCCTTGAAGGCGGCAACTCGGACCTGCTTCGCATGGCCTATGATATCGCCATGACCCATCATGAAAAATGGGATGGTTCAGGTTATCCAAAAGGGCTGTCAGGGGAGGATATTCCCATTGAAGGTCGTATATCATCAGTTTGTGATGTGTTTGATGCGCTGACTTCAGAACGGCCCTATAAAAAAGAATGGTCGGTTCAGGATGCAATGGATGAAATACTTGCCCAAAAAGGCGCGCATTTTGATCCACATCTTGTGGATACTTTCGTTAATATCCTGGATGACATTCTGGTTATCAAAAAACAATTTGCCGATCCAGAATGACACCCAGTCGGATATATATAAAACTATAGTTTTTTTACTGATATATACTCAATTTTCATAAACTGATCATGTATTTCACTTCTGCCCTCATTCAGAACATACTCCTGGCAATGCTTAACAGCCTGGTCACTATCATCAAATTGAACCCCCGCCCAGATACCGCACAACGTAATATTAAAAATCATTTTCATGTTCTCAAATTTACACGAATTCATACCTTCGCAGGTTTTACATTGCCAGTCCTGATGAAGTTCAGCACGACATTCTTTTTTGGAATCAAGCAAAAATACCTTATTTTTTAAATGATCCTTCCATTGCATGGGATTCGGTTTCAGGCTTAAAGGACCGCCGTTTCCACGAACATTTTCAACAGGTTCCCAATAATAGTATTCTATTGAATGCTCCTTCCAAAGACACACAAAAGTACCGGCAGCATCAATTGACTGAAAAGCTTTTCCGCTACATCCAGAATTAGGGTCAGCGCCAGGTTTTGCATTGGCACAATTCATGAGGGCACTATCTTTATTCCATGTTGAATCACACATTTGCGGGCAAGTATGGATTGTGTTATGGATCAGGTTGTCTCCATTGATCGTTTCAATAATATCAATTTCCCCTGCAGCAGGCCAATCTGTGCAATTAACAGGACTTGGCGTATCGTAAAAATGTCCTTTTCCTGAATAGGAATCCAAATCATTGTTGTGGGCGATACGTCCTGTATCTTTGTATAGCCACTGATCCTGCCGGCTTCCATTCAGCCACCATGCCGGCCAGACACCCTTGTTTGAGGGCAACTTTCCTTTGAAAATAAATAGTAATCCTTCTGAATTTTTATTGACGTTGTAAAAGGATTTTGATGTCATTCTGACCGAATCGAACTTCGTGTCTCCATCTCTTTGTTTGATATACAAATAGAGACCATCATTCTTGAGCGTGATCATATTATTGTTAATCCATTTTTGCCGATCATAGACAACATCACCTTTCGTTGGGTCGTCGTGAGGAAAGGTTGTCAAAAAATACCTGTCAACATCTTTCATATCATATGTATGACCGATAAAATCCAGCGTAAAACTATTGTTTTCAACGTATTCGATGGTCTTTGGTGGATTTTTCACTATTCTTTTTCCATGACATGAAATGAATGAAGCCAAAAAGAATACAGAACATAAGATCAAAACATAATTGAGGGTCGTTTCTTTTATTAATGGTTTAATAAAATGTATCATCATTACCTCCTTTAAATAAATGATTAATAAATTGCGTCATCTCTTTTCTAATATATCATTATTTTGCATTTCTTCAAAGACAATACAACAATTTCTACTTTTCTTTTTTCCAAAATACAATGCCTTATCTGCATTTTGGATCGAACCATCAAGCCCTAAATTGATATCAAAATCTGCCAAACCAAATGTCATGGTAACAGACATGGGCTGACCATCAAAAACAAATGTGGTGGTCTCAATTTTTTTTCGAATTTGTTCGATCAAATTATTTCCGCGAGTTGAATGTGTATCGCACAGGAGCAACAAAAATTCTTCCCCTCCCCACCTGGCAACAAAATCATCTTGCTGGATCGATACCTTAATCAACTTTGATACTTTTTTCAAAACATAATCCCCACAATCATGGCCATAAGTATCATTAAATTTTTTAAAAAAGTCAATATCAGTCATAACGATAGTGAAAGGTCTTTGTTGGGCTTTGTAAATGTCAATTTCTTCTTTGATTCGCTCAATCATATGTCTTCGGTTTGGCAGCTTTGTCAGCGGATCTGTTCTGGACATTTCTTGTAATTTTTTCATCGTGACCTGGAGTTTAAAGTTGTTTTTTTCAATTTCGTTATTTGCCTGGCGAAGACTTTCCTCCATTTTTTTTCTTTCGATAATTTCTTCTTCAAGTTCCTTATTTTTCTCAGCAAGGGATTTTGATCTTTTTTTCACCAACAATTCAAGCAATTGATTTTTTCTTTTCATGTGAATTGTTTTAACGATATAAATGGCATAAAATACGAATAAGATAAGCACGACCATGGCAATCTTAAACCATAACATCCTCCAAAAAGGTGGAATAATATTGATTTTCAAGCGATAGCCGCTTTCATTCCAGATGCCATCATTATTTGAAGCGATAATATGCAACGAATAATGACCATCAGGAATATTGGTATATCGTCCAAACCGCTTATCTTTCATATAATTCCAATCTGTTTCAAAGCCTTCAAGTCGGTATGCATAATTGTTTTCTTCAGTTTGAATATAATTTAATGCTGCATATTCAAATTCAAAAAAATTTTCTTTCCAGCTAAACGTGACTTCTTTCAGATGATCAAGCGATTGATTCGAAAAAATTTTTTCTCCGCGTCGTTTCAAGGATGTCAACACGACTGGAGGAGAATATTTGTTGATCTCGATATTTTCTGGATTAAAAAAGTTAAACCCATTCATTCCGCCAAAATATATTTCTCCAGATTGAGATTTTGCCACTGCACCAATACTAAATTCATTGTCCTGCAAGCCATCATTGGTTGTAAAATTTTGAAACGATTTATTTTTTGGATCAAATTTCGAAACCCCATAATTTGTGCTGATCCATAAATTTCCATTCTTATCTTCTTGAATGCCTTTAATATTGTTGTCTGGTAATCCATTCGACTTTTTGTAAGCGATAAACTGATTCGTTTCTCTAATATACTGATTCATTCCACCGCCAAGTGTACCGATCCAGAGCCTGCCTTGTGAATCTTCAAAAATATCTGAGATGCCATTATTTGATATACTCGTATTGTCATGAATATCATGTATGTATTGTACAAAATTGTTTTTTTCCCTGACTAGCTTGTTTAATCCATTCGTTGTACCACACCACACATCATGCCGACTGTCCTCAAAAATTACCCAAACATTATTTGAGCTAAGTCCATTATTTTGTTGATCATAATGATAAAAACTATTGTAGTTGGGATCAAATAATGAGCTTCCCTTTTGCCAGTAGCCAATCCATAACATTTCATGCTTATCTTCATATAATGAATAAACCCTATTATCTCTTAAGCTATTCGTGACTTCAGGGTTATGTTTGAATGTGTTAAAGGTTTCAGCATCCCGATCGAAACAACTCAATCCACCATCAGTTCCTATCCACAAATGTCCTTTTTTGGTTTCATAGATGGTTCTTACGATATTATTGGGAATACTATTAGAGTTCTGAGGATCATGCATATAAAAAGTATATGTACCCGAGTTTTTGTTAAAACGATTTAAGCCACCCCCCAATGTACCGATCCAAAAATCACCGCGTTGATCCTCAAATAAACAGTTAATGTTATTGTTATTCAATGTGTTACCTTCTTTGGGTACAAATTTGACATGAAAAAAGCGATTATCTTCCCAAACATATTTATTCAGACCATTACCCCAGGTTCCCACCCATAAAATCCCCGATCGATCGGTATATAATGTCCAGATAATATTACTGCCAGGACTTTCAGGTCTGTTTGGGTTATGTTGATATTTTTCAATCCGGCCCGAATCATAATGTAGCTTGATAAGACCTTGATTCCAGAGTCCAACCCAGATATTGCCATCTTTATCTTCTGCGATGCCCCGCACGACCAAATCGTCTGGATTATTGGAGTGATTTAAATAATTGATAAATGTATTGGTTTCAGTATTGAATAAATTTAAGCCGCCTCCCCATGTGCCTATCCAGAGATTGCCGCGTTTATCTTCATATATTGTATTGACAGTATCTCCAGTTAAATATTTTGAAGGTTGAGGCTTCTTATTGGCAAAGGGTTGAGAAGGATACCGCACAAAGGCATTATTCTTTCGATCATACCTGTTGAGACCCTTTCCTTCTGTGCCGACCCAGATATTTCCCTTGGAGTCACCATATATTACATTAATTAGATTGCTGGACAATGACTGGCTGATTTCTTGGTTATGGGAATAATTGTGGGCCTTTCCGGTCTTTCTGTCATAGGTATCAATTCCGCTACCATAAGTACCAATCCATAGGACCTGGTCGTGATCCTCATAAATCGACCGAATAATTGAATGGCTGACAATCCCCGGATTTTTTTCCATAGAAAAGTGTTCGAAAGTTTCAGTTTCCCTGTAAAAGAGATCCAGTCCGCCTCCTTCAGTGCCTATCCAAAGGTTGCCATCCGCATCTTCACAGAGTGTATGAACAACATTATTGCTAAGGCTATCAGGGTTGCCATCAATATTGGTATACACTTTGAACTCATATCCATTGTAAACATTCAAGCCATATTGCGTGCCAATCCACATATAACCTATTGAATCTTGCAGTATACATAAAATATTACTTTGAGAAAGTCCGTGCTTTGTTGATATTTTACCAAACCGGACATTGTCAAATGCCATGACTGAGCAATTTGTCAAAGCAATGATAAAAAATAAACCGATGATGTTTTTTTTCATAATACCGAAATCTTTACTTTAATCGTTTTTTATGGGTTATAACAAAAATTAAACATTAAGCATATGCGTACCAAAATGTTCATTTTGTTTTTTGAACCATGATTACACTGAAGAAGATAAATAAGATGAAATAAAAACACTATAAATTCATCTTATTCATCTATGAAGAATGCCTAATTTTATTTGTTTTCTACTGTCCTCACTGTAAATTCAGAAGGACTGGCAATTATGCTTTGTCCATCACTGAAATGCACTACTTTTTCAGTGCTGTCAAAATTGTAGACCACATAAGTTTTTTTACTTCCTTTTTGAAACATCACTGCTGCAGGATAATCAGCAGTAATGTCACCTGTTCCAGTTTGCAAATGCCCCAAACCTTTCCACGTGTACAACCAGTGATATGTATGGGCTCTTGTTTCTCCATTTTCAGGGATGTAGTTTCCTGCAATTGTTTCATAATCTGATATTGCGGCATCAGCATCTGTCATGGCCCATAGTTCCCACCAGATATCTCGCCATTGATCATCTGAAAGCCCAGATGGCTTTTGATTACTTGATTGAGATAAGCCCAACAAGACATATTCTTTCATGTAGTCTGCATATTGGCCAACATGAAAAATCAATGGATTCATTGGTAATCCCTGAATTCCAAGAATGTGTGCATATGCAGAACTAAACCATGTTGAAAAAGACATGCCACTCCCCCAAATAATTGACGTTGTCATTTTGGGATATGCTTCTGGAAAATTGTCGTAATCTGAGCCCAAATCTGGATAATCACTAGAATTGTTTCGAAAGCGGTCGATATTATTCCAATATTCCCAATATGATTGGCTGGTCGATGCATGTAAATAAATCCCTCTGTCTACGAATTCATTATTGCCTGTGATAAGACCATATAAAATAATTGCACCATATGCATTGGCAGCTTCAGAGGTGGACTCATTATTATTTCCCGCCACAAAGTTACAACTTCCAGATGCCCAGGAAAACCCATTGGCTGGATCAAAATTTCGTACATAGGGAAACATTTCGTCATCTTTTCCACCTGCGTAATCACGAATCAATAGTTCAATCATGGGTCCATATTGCTCTGCGCTACACCATGTAGGATCTGTTCGGCATATTTCCGCTGCTGCACGAACAAAATAGCCATAGTGAAAATGATGATCATTCAATTGCTGGCGGGTATTAAAAGACTCCTTTACGCCAAGTAACGTATTCCAATTACTATCATATACAAAATATTTTTCACTATCCAGATTTCCATTTGTTTTTGCAGTAAACCAGTCTGAGAGTTCTTGTTTTAAAAAGTCTGTGAATAGTTTGGCTTCATTTTCCATGCCAAGTGATCGTGCAATGGCGATAATTTCTGCAATTTTTCCATATGCTTTGCCAGACCAGTAAGTGTCTTTGTTTTGTTGTCCCTGCTCACTTTGGTTCCATTCGGTTGGGTTTTTCGATGCATATTCTCTGATCAGATTTTTTAAATACGAAGCATCCAAATGATCATTGTTTGTTGGCAAGTAAGGCAATACACCAACAAAAGGAATATTGTAGAAAAATTGTGATGTTTTGCTAAATTTGATCACACCCCGAGCACTGCGAACTTTATAGGGAGAAAAAATAGCTGTGCTGTTTTTCCAATGAAGTGGATGTAAACCCGCAATGGTTTCAATCGGATTGTCACGCTTATCTAAATAGGTGTGTGACACTGTCACAGAATTGTTTCCGCGATCGACTTGATAATCAATATTCACCTTTCGTACAACATTTCTGGCAAACTGTGCAAAAAATGTACAAGTTTCGTCATCTGGCACATTGCCATTGGTGTTTGGTATGAGGGCGATTGTGATTTCGTTTGATGTGTTTTTTACAGTCATTTCTTTTGATTCAATATTCTCAAAGAGAGTGTCTCCCTCACCAGAGATGATAAAACTGCTTCGAATACCCGCAACATTCGTCCATACCCCTAAATGATTATTTTTTTCATAGAAAACCCCTTTCTGGTTCGAAATATCAATGGAAGCCATGGTTTTAATGACCAGTTCGCCACGAAACGCTTTAAAGTAAGCATAAGGAGATCCATGAACAAAAGTTGCTTCCATGACCATTTTATTTCCATCCTGCCATTGCACTGTAACAGAGCCATCGCTATAATCTTTTAAATAGGCTTGCAAGTCATCGTATTCTGAATTTGCAACAGCAATACCATCAAACACTTCGACAAAGGGATCCGGGGGTTCGTACTTGATGTTGCTTAATCCATCGGGCACTACTTTTAAACCACAAGGGATGCCCAATATTCTGACACCCTTATTTGATATGCGCGCGTATAATGGGTCAGGCGTAATATAGGCTGTCGTATAGTGATTTCCAATTTTCATTTCTCCATGAAAAGAGATTGACCCCCACCATTTATGTGTTGGAGTGGGGTTTTTCGCGGCTTGGCCAACGACTTGAGGATAAATTCGGGTGGGCTGACCAATGGGGCTACATGAATCAATCCCTGGTTGAACCACACCAGCGCTATGAATCCAGGTGCCATGGTCAATCGTGCATTCATAACTGGCTGGATTGATAACATTTGAAATACTTCCCGCACCAAAAGGAATAATACGATAAGTATCAGGATTATTGGGGTTGACTTCAGGACCTGGAGGCGGAATTTCAGGTGGTTCCATTAGGTATTGCATATCTGTTCTTTCCGATAGTATTTTTAAGATATAGATGGCATCTTTTATGCTGACAGGATCGTCAAACATCTTTGTCAAAGCATAAGCATTGGTATGAATAAAAGAAAATACAATGATGAATACACTGTAAACAATTAAACGATTGTTCATAAAAAATTTTCCTTAAAAAAATTTGAAAAATAAAGAAGCGGTCAGAAATCATGAGTTCTCGGGTATAAAAAAGTATTCGCCGAGTATGACAAAATAAATAATTGTCAAATATAAATGTACGACCTCGGCAATTTCAAGAACAGCGTGGGGCTAAAGCCCATAGACGTCAGGCTAAGGCAAACACGCGCCGGTGCTCGTTCCCAGGCTCTGCCTGGGAACGTTTTCTTGGCGGCTCTGCCGCCTGTTCAGTTCGTAGGTGGCAGAGCCACCTCGGAAAACGTTCCCAGGCAGAGCCTGGGGACGAGCACCGGAGCATGTTTGCCTTAACCTGACCTAATAGCCTCATTAAAAAAATGATGAGGAACTCACAATATCATCAATTTTGCAATGCTGGCTAAAATGGTTGGCCAGACGTTCGTAATTATCTTCTTTGAGATCCCAGTAATCAGGATGTTCCAGGGTGAGATCAATTTGAATGTGGTTCATTTGAGCCAGATGCTTTAAAAACTGAAATCTGAATGCTCCAGAATCAAAAAGGCCATGCAAATAGCTTCCTAAAACAGTATTCGATCTGGATATTGCACCATCTGAATGGCTACCTAAGTCAATAAAAGACCTGACATGATTGCCCAAGACAGTTTTTCCCATATGAATTTCATAACCTCGGACTGAAGTTTGAAAAAAACAGTCTTTGCCTTCAGATCGCTTTACTTCCTTAATAGAACTCATTTTTGTAACAATATCCAGCAGGTTTATTCCCAAAGCCTTTTCTGGTGGACCTTCAACCCCTTCATCATCATGAACTTCCTTTCCAAGCATTTGATATCCACCACACAGCCCCACAATGAATCCGCGGGACTTTTTATGATAGGTTTGAAGTGCATCAAACCACCCCAAATGTTGAATCTTTTTTAAATCGTAAATTACATTTTTGCTACCCGGAATAATAATTGCATCATAGTTCAGAAGGTTATCCGGAGAAGCGAGCCAGGTGATGGATATTTCCGGCTCAATTTCAAGGGCTTGAAGGTCAGTAAAGTTAGAAATATGGGGCAAACGAATCACTGCGATTTGAATTTTAGCAAATTTTTTTTGCGGCTTTGACAGATCAAGAGACATGCTGTCTTCCATATCAATACAAATATCTTCATACCAGGGGACCAGGCCAAAAACTGGCTTGTTTGTTTTTTGCTCGATAAAGTCAATACCATTTTGAAATAAATCGGGATTACCCCGAAATTTATTGATAATAAAGCCTGCAACAAGATTTTGTTCCTGTTCAGAGATTAAGGACATGGTACCAATAATTTGAGCAAATACGCCACCGCGATCAATATCAGCAACAATGATAACCGGCGCCTTAACTGCCAAAGCCATTTCAAAATTGACAATATCATGGGATCGCAAATTCACCTCACAACAGGACCCCGCGCCTTCAAGAACAATGCATTCATATTGATCTGACAAAATCTGATAGCTTTGTCGTACCTGTTTTTTGATATCATCTTTGCAGGCATAGTAATCAATTGCAGACATATTTTTATAAACATGCCCATGAACAATTACCTGAGAACCCATTTGTCCGGTAGGTTTCAACAAGACTGGATTCATATGCACAGAAGGCAGCAAGCCGGACGCCTCAGCTTGTGTGGCTTGGGCGCGTCCAATTTCACCACCTTCAATGGTTACAAATGAGTTATTAGACATGTTTTGTGCTTTGAATGGCGCAACACTGTAGCCACGATTTTTGAATATTCGACAAAAGGCTGTGGCAACAATGCTTTTTCCAACATCAGAACCGGTGCCCAGAAACATGATATTTGTATGATTTTTCGATTTCAAAATTATTTTTTAATATACCCCCACTTTACAAGACGATTGTAAGCGTGTTTTGCCTGACTGCCTTGTTTGACTTGTTTTAGAAAAGTAACATATGCCTTTGCAGCGCTTTCTTTTTTGCCAGCGTTGTCTAAAGCATATCCTTTATAAAATCCAACATTTGGATTGCCAGGTAATAAGTTTTCATAACGTTGAAAGTTTTGATATGCACTTTCAAATTTTTTAAGCCCAATATTTGCCATCCCCATAATATGGCTGGACTGGGGCTCTGATGGATAAATTTGATTGGCTTTTTGTGCAAATCGTTTGGCTTCACTGTGTTTGTTTTGAGCCAGTTGACACTTTGACATCACCATCAAGGCAACATAATCGTTCGGTGTTTTTCGTAAAGCACTTTTCAAGTCTTGTTCTGCATTATCAAAGTGTTTTTTGGCAATATGCATTTCAGCATCCTGAATTTTTTGGACTGTCGTTTCGATGGCTCGTAAATTTGCAATATTGTCCATATATCTTTCCCGATACATGGGAAGATCTTTTTGGGCGGCATATTTTTCATTTACGTTTTTTTGTGCAGTTGCATAACGTTCGTCACTCATTGGGTGTGAGGCAAACATGACTTCAATTAAATTCGGTTTATGCGAAGACAAATTCCGAAGTATATCCATCAATCCGATAAATCCATTTGGACCATAGTTTGTTTTTACCATATATTTCAATCCCAAATCATCAGCCTCACGCTCGTTATCTCTGCTATATTTAGATAATAGTAAGCCGGACCCAAGGGCACCAAGTCCGGAGATTAATGCGCCATAAGTTTCATTTTGTGTTTGTGCCAGCATTGCCGCACCATTGACGACTGCTGATGAAATTTGGCTGGAGGTTAATTGTTCAGCTGTATGACGAGCATTAACATGGCCTAGTTCATGCCCCAACAGTGCAGCCAATTCAGCCTCATTTTCGAGACGTAACATAATGCCACGAGTTGTTGCAATACTGCCCCCAGGAAAAGCATATGCATTGACATAAGTTGCATTCACACAATGAAATGCATAAGGCATATCTGTACGATGTGTATGCTTTGCAATGTCTTGACCCACCTGGTCAACGTACCTGGCTATGCCTTTGTCTTGAATAAATCCATAGTCTGCTGAGAATTGATGCGGAGAGTGTTGTCGATCTATTTGTATTTCCTGTTCTTTTGAAACAAGCATCAATTGCATTTTCCCAGTAACCGGGTTTGTTGCACATCCAATAACAAAGGATGTTGCAGAAAGCGCCGAATATTTTAAGAATTGGCGCCGGTCAATTTTTGTTTGTTTTTTTGTGGTATCCATTCTTTGCTCCTTTTTGGCAGCTGTTATTGACTTCTTTTAAAATTTTGACAGCCTTGTTAAAAAACATTTTAACCGGCCAATACATCCTTGAAAAAAATATATTAAAAAATAAGTTCTTATATCATTTCATTCTGAATAATGTAAAAAATTTTTTTATATTACCCGGGCTGCCCATGCCGCCAGTGTATGGGCAGTCCTGGCTGGTATGTGCCCCCCCTTTCAGGGCAAAAAAAATCCTCCTTTTTTAGAAAGCGCCCTTATTGAACTTACTTAGGAACGTTCCGAAAATAATTTCCCCATTAAATAAATGTTCATTCTGTTTTTTGAACCATGATTACACTGAAGAAGATGAATAAGATGAATTTAAAGTGTCTTTATTTCATCTTATTCATCTTCTTCAGTGTAATCATGGTTCAGAAACGAATCAACAAATATTGAATAATGAGGAACTTATTTTTCGAGCATTCCTTAGTCCTTCGTCGCTCGAAACAAAAGATAGATCGCCAATAACGTAATCAACAAATTGGGAGCCCAAATACAAAAGACTGGAGGCAACACGCTCGTTTCTGCAATTCCCAAAGAAACACTCAGTAAAACATAATAAACTAAAAAAAATATTAATCCCAGTATGACACCATATGACCGCTTTCGAGTTTGGGTTGCAATCCCCAATGGCATGGCCAATAAAGATAAAGCAATACAGGCAAAGGGAATGGCAAATTTTTTATGGTAAGTAATCAAACGAAGGATATATTCTGAATCTTTAGATTGAAAACTATCATTGAGCTCTTTGAGTGACATTTCTTTGAATGATTTTTGTGTATCTTTTTTCGCATCTTTGAGCAGTTGATCAATATCCAGACTGAAAAAATATTGATCAAAATTTACACTATACACTGATGTCTTATCCTGATCAACCTGATTGATTGTGCCATTATTCAATTGAAGTTTAAATCGACCGGTTTTATTATCTGATATAATTTTTCCACTGTCGGCAACAATTGCGCGTATGCTTTGTTTATCCTGATGATCCTGAACAAATATATGTGTGAGAACGCCGGTTTGGGGGTCAATTTTGTTGACATACATCATGACACCTTTGAATCGATCATTAAATGTACGTTCTTTTAATCCGACATTCAAATTTGAACGAACCACCTGAATTATTAATTGCTTGGTAGCCAAACGAGAAGCCGGCTCTCCATATATTGTCATGAACAAGGTGAGTAAAAAGCCCATTAATGAAAAGAAAAGAATGGGGGGTAATAATCGAAAGATATGAATACCACCTGATTTGATCGCAAGTATTTCATTATCACTTGAAAGACGAAGGAGTGCGAGTAAAATACCCATCATTACTGACATCGGCAACACAAAAATTAAAAATGCGGGAATAGAATGGATGACAATATTGATGACAGCAAAAAAGCCCATTTGATAATTGACTATTAATTTGGTCACTTCAAGCATGCGCGATATTAAAAAAATTAAACAAAATACCATGAGGTTAACAAAAAAAGGCGGAATAATTTCTCGTAAAAGATAAATATGCAAAATGGGGGGTTTGATTTTTATCATGAATAATTATTCTCCTTTTGATTGACCAGGAATGCGAATCCATTGCACTGCGCAAAGAGAGATGAAACTCATTGTTGAACCACATATAAAAGGAATACGATAATCTATCATCCAAAGCATTCCACCGATGGTGGGAATGATGACTGCAGCAATGTGGTTAATTGTAAACCCCACCGCCATTCCTGGGGCAATATCCTTTGGGTCGGCAATTTTTTGATAATAGGTTCGTATGGCAATGGCAAAATTGAAAAATATATGATCTAGAATATACAAAAGTGCAATGATCCAGGGGCTTTTCACTGTGGTATATGCAATAAAAATAAACAATAAACTAAAATATTCCAATGATAAGACCTTACGTTCACCAAAGCGAATAATGGCCTTTCCAATTAATGGACTGATAAAATAATTGATCGTGTTGTTTGCAACAAACAACATAGAAATCAATTGAACACTATATTCAAAGTTTCTAACCATCAAAAAAACTGCAAATGCCACAAAAATCTGACGTCGGGCACCAGCCATCAATGTAAGAAAATAGAATAAAAAATACTTTTTTCGGAAAATCATGCGTTTATGTTGTGGCACCAGTTCTTTGTCTGTCGGATCTTGAAAGAAAGACCATAGGCCGGACAGAATTACAAAAGTTCCTATGCCGGCATACATTTCATAGTATTCCAGATATGGAGCTATGAAAAAAATAATAATTCCGGCTGCAATATTTGATGCGGCTGCAAAACTTCTCAGTTTTCCAAGAACCCAGGGAGATGTCTGTTTGTCAAAATACTGTAATGTTAAGGACTGATTGGTGGTTTCAAAATAATGAAAACCAAAGCTCATTATTAATGTTGTGAAGATAAGGCCCATCCATGAAGGAAAAAAACCGGTCGCACAAACACCAATGCCTAAAATGATGACTGATAATGCTGAGAGCCGATGTTCCTTAATGATTAACAACAAATAAATCGCCAGCAGTGCTAAAAATCCAGGAATTTCTCGCACTGATTGAAGGATACCAATGTGAACACCTTCCAAATGACAGACATGTACAGCAAAATTGTCGAACAATGTTCGCCAGGCCTGAAGACCAATCGTTGAAGCAATCGTGAGTATCATTAAATACTTATACATGGGATAGTGTGCGTGGGTGTTCATATTTTTTCGACTGCCTTTGACTGTATTGCGAATAATTTTTTGTTTGATCTGCATTTACTTTCCTTCATCAGTAATTAAATTTAAGGAAAACTAAAGAACGAGTTGTTTTATCTTAGGAAGGTTCTGAAAATTAAGTTCATCATTTAATAAGGAAAGTTCTGAAAATAAGTTCCCCATTTAATAATTGTTCATTCAGTTTTTTGAACCATGATGACACTGAAGAAGATGAATAAGATGAATTTAAAGTGTCTTTATTTCATCTTATTCGTCTTTTTCAGTGTCATCATGGTTCAAAAAACTGAATGAACATTTTTGTACGCATATGCTTAGGGATGCTCTGAAAATAAGTTTCTCATATTCTGATTCGTTTCTGAACCATGATGACACTGAAGAAGATGAATAAGATGAATTTAAAGTGTCTTTATTTCATCTTATTCATCTTTTTCAGTGTCATCATGGTTCAAAAAACTGAATGAACATTTATTTATGGGGAACTATTTTCAGAACGTTCCTAAGCGATCATAAATGTTCGGGTATATCGTAGTCAATATTTTGTTATTCGTCTGGTTGGTCGAACCTTCTCGCCCTCCTGCCAACAATCGTTTGCGAACCTATGATCGAAGGCAAACGTTTCTAATTATCGAACATAGGTTTGATAGCGGTTTTTGTCCGGAGGGCGAACATAAGGCTCGCCCCTACATTAGTTTCGGATATCGGTTGGATTTCGATTACTACGATAGTCCCAAAAATTTATGACCGCTTATTTACCCCAGAATTCTTTCTCAGAAATGTTTCTGAGAAAGAATATATTCTTTTTTTTTCAATTAGATAAACCTCGTTGAAAGATAGTTCCGCATAGTTGGCTTAAATAATATATCATAATATCATAATGTTATAAAAACATCAATCTATTTTACATTTAAAAAAATAACGCGCAATATTTCGAATAAATTCATAATTTTATCTCTCAAGATTGATCGACCATTTTTCAATCGGAGACGCACAGCCGTGGGGTTTTTGTCCGGAGGGCGAACATAATGTTCGTCCCTAAATTGATTTCTAATATAGGTTTGGTTTCGCTTTTTTGATTGAATGCGAACCTAAGGAATGCTCGGAAAATAAGTTCCTCATTTTACATTTTACAATATTTGTTGATTCGTTTCTGAACCATGATGACACTGAAGAAGAAGAATAAGATGAAATAAAGACACTTTAAATTCATCTTATTCATCTTTTTCAGTGTAATCATGGTTCAAAAAACTGAATGAACATTTATTTAATGGTGAACTTATTTTCAGAACCTTCCTCAGGTTGGACCAACCAGACGAATAACAAAATATTTATTACGATATCCCCGACCCGAAAACTTATGATCGCTAACTTATTTGGTTTTTTATGATAAATGAAAATCGCCTCCTCATAAGTGATAATCATTTTAAAGTATCAACAAGTTTTCACATGCAACCTGACACCTCTGATGAGTGTAACCAAAATAGTCGGAACAAAATTTTTTATCGTTCATATGATGAACAATGACGCCATTCAAAAAGATGATTATGGTATTATATCTATTTAAAATAATTTATTTAATTTAGTCTAACCATGGGTTAAAAAAATAATGAACAAAATGTCTTTACACTCCATTCGAGTAAAATTCATAAAAAAAAATTGACCTTTTGGATGCTGATTGATATTAAATATTTATATTGTAATTGTGTTTGAAAATGTAAATATTATGTCAAAAGGGCAATCTTTTTGCAAAACAATTTGAATGTAACCATAATAATCAAAACACTATTATTTGAATGTATCGGAAAAACAAAAATTCGATAGATATTATTTGTTGAATCGTTTCTGAACCATGATTACACTGAAGAAGATGAATAAGATGAAATAAAGACACTTTAAATTCATCTTTTTCATCTTCTTCAGTGTAATCATGGTTCAGAAACGATTCAACAATATTCAATAATGAGGAACTTATTTTCAGCGCTTAAATACTCATAAAAAAATTGCCCGAAGGGCATTATGTTCTCTTATACAGTGTCATCTTGGTACAAAAAAAGACTGAACAGTTTAAGCACAATTAATTGGGGTTATAATTTTCGTTCATTCCGAAGAAATAATTACTGAAATTATTGTGTATTCAGAAATTTTTTCGGTTACGAAAACCATATGAAAAAATGGCAATCTATGTAACCGAAATACAACACTAAATCTTGGAGGGTTCAATGAAACAAATTAATTACTTTTTAATTCTAATGATCGCTTTTGTTGTTATGAACAGCTGTCATTCAAAGAATAAAAGCGAAGAGATCAGCGTTATTTACATGGCGCAAGCAGGCTATCAACCTGAGGAAATTAGGAAAATAGCAGATGATTTTGAAAAGGAATTTGGAATTCGAGTGAAAATAGAATTTGTAAAATATGATGAACAGCATAAAAAAATTGTAAAAAGCGCGCAAACTGAAATCCCCAATTATGATGTTTTTTCATTGGATTTAATCTGGACGGCTGCATTTGCCGAAAAGAAATATTGTGTCGATCTTACAGATCAAGTTAAGGATTTATCAGAGGGGATTGCACCGGCAATTATTGATGCATTTCGATATAAGGGAAAAATTTGGGCCATGCCATTTCTTGCCAATTTTCAACTTTTTTTCTTCAATCAAAAAATGATACAAAAGGCAGGATTTACTGAAGCTCCAAAAACACTTGATGAAATGGTCGATCAAATGAAAGTCATGAAAGCAAAAAAAATTGTGACATACCCATATATTGATTCCTGGAATCAAAAAGAAGGCCTGGTTTGTGAATTCGTTTGGCTGACTGCTGCTTTTGGGGGGGAAACCTTTAATGATTTAGGAAAGCCCATTTTTAATAAAGGACCAGGATTACATGCGCTTGAATTTATGGTGATGCTTTTAGATGAAGGTCTTGCAAATCCGATTTCATTAAATTGTGATGAAGCAATGGCAAAAGATATTTTCATTAATGGTCAGGCCGCATTTACTTCCAATTGGACCTTTCAGTATGCGCTCATGAATAATCCTGATGTATCAAAAGTTTATGGCAATGCTAAGACAGGTTTATTACCGGTTTCAAAAAACTGTATGGGTAAATATCAACATAATACAGCAAGTGTGAGTGGTTTTCAGGGTTTAGGAATCATGAATAACTCTCAACACAAAGAAGCCGCATGGAAATATATTCAATTTATCACATCTCCAAAGATACAGAAATCGCATCTCGAAGAAATGCCCATTTGGAATAGTGTACAAAAGGATGAAACAGTTAAAAAGAATGATCCAATTATGGATATCAAAGCAAAACAGATTGCTTCGGTTCATCATCGCCCAAAAGTTAATAATTACACAAAAATTTCATCTATTATTCAGCGTTATATACATGCAGCTTTGTTAAAAAAGATAACGCCATCTGATGCGTTAACAAAAGCTGTTGAGGAAATTTCAACAATACAATAACTTCGATTCATATTAATTAAAGGTACCATATGTCCATCAAGACCAAGGCAATACTATTTATTACGATTATTTCGTTGCTACCCATTATTGTTTTAGGATTTTTTTCAATTTATATTGTAAAAAATGGATTGAGAGATTTAGCGAAAAATCAAATTGAGTTTATTGTAAAAAATTCCACAGATGAAATTAGAACAAAATTAGAGTTTATTATTCATTCACAGCCAAGTCTTGGCGAAGATATTCTGGCCTCAATTATTGAAGATCAACTGAATCGAGAAAAAATTTCTGAAAAAAGCTATATTTTTATTATAAACCATCAGGGCCAGGTCTTATTACACCCAAAAAGAGAAAAAAAGCTGAATCGGGAGAATTTTTTAAAGTCCAAATATTTAAGTCTGAGAAAAGTTGCGACAAAGATGATTTCAGACAAAAAAGGATTTGATGAATTTACCAATGAAGATGGTCCAATGTATATCGCTTTTTCACAATACAATGAAGGAGAAGTGATATCTCCATCGGCAAAAGTAGAACCGAAATATCGCTTAAATTGGTCCATTGGATTGGTTATTCCGCAAGAAGATGTTTTAAAAACAGCGTATCGCGTTCAATGGATTTTTTTGGGGGTTGCTTTAATCAGTTTATTTGTATCCATATGCCTGGGTTATATTTTGCTTAAAGTTGTAATCCTAAACAATATTAATAAACTCGCAAATGCGACAAAACAGTTATCCATTGATGACAAATCATTATCATCCATCTTGAAAAACAAAGAGATTGATATTAATCCAAATATAAATACCCGAGATGAATTTGGTTTATTATCTGATTTCTTTGTAAAAATGATTGCTAACTTAGAAAAGAACTTTGATCAAATCGAAAAACAAAATATTGCACTGAATCGCTCAAAAGCCGCTCTTTTTGAGTCTGAAAAAAAATACAGAAGTATTTTTGAAAATGCCCAGGAAGGAATTTTCCAAATATCTTTAGAAGGGTATTTTATCAATGCAAATAATTCGATGGCCAGGATTTTAGGCTACCAATCTCCAGAAGAGCTGATATCATCCATTGCAAATCATGCAAAACAACTGTATGTCAATGCTGATGACTATGAAACGTTTGGCGATATTCTTCGGACAGAAGAACAAATTGCTGGCTTTGAAACACAAATATATCGAAAGGATGGAAAAATTATTTGGATTTCATTGTCTGCCAGATTAGCGCGCATCAATAATCATCAAGCACAAATTATTGAAGGCACCCTTGTTGATATTTCGGAGCGCCTGGAAAAGGAGATCGCTCAAAAAGACCTTGAAATTGCTGAAGCTGCAACAAAAGCAAAAAGCGACTTTTTGGCGAACATGAGCCATGAGATTCGAACCCCCATGAATGCCATTATTGGCATGTCCCACCTGGCCCTTAAAACCGAGCTAACCTCTCGACAACATGATTATATTAAGAAAATCGATACCTCAGCCAATTCATTGTTAGGGATTATCAACGATATTCTGGATTTTTCTAAAATCGAAGCTGGCAAGCTCGATATTGAGGATATTCATTTTAATCTTTCAGAAACCCTGTCGAATGTTGCAAACATGATCACAGTAAAAGCCCAAGAAAAGGATACCTTAGAAGTTCTTTTCCGAATTGATCCCAAAATCCCTTCATTTTTAATTGGAGATCCCTTGCGGCTGGGTCAGGTGCTTGTCAATTTAGGCAACAATGCTGTGAAATTTACAGAAAAGGGAGAAATTGTTTTAACAACCGAACTTTTGCAACAAACTATAGATCAGGTCACGATTCAATTTAATGTAAAGGATACCGGTATCGGGCTCACCAAACAACAATGCTCAAAACTGTTTACAGCGTTTTCCCAGGCCGATTCATCAACCAGTCGAAAATATGGTGGAACAGGCTTAGGCCTTAATATCAGTAAACGCCTGGTAAATATGATGCAAGGCGAGATTTGGGTCAAAAGTGAACCCGGTGTGGGAAGTGAGTTCATTTTTACAGCCAAATTCGGTATCGGAAAAGCCGATACAGAGGACTCACATATTATTTCAGATGACTTAAAGGGCTTAAAGGTTCTGGTTGTTGATGACAGCAAAACAGCACGTCAAATATTGATTGAAATGCTGATCTCGTTTGATTTTATTGTAGATCAGGCGTCATCTGGAAAACAATGCCTGGAAATGGTTCATCAGTCATTAAGCAACAAACCATATGATATTATTTTCATGGATTGGAAAATGCTTGGAATGGACGGTATTGAAACCAGTAAGCGAGTCCTGGCAATGGAAGGCCTCCATCCGCCACCCAAAATATTTATCAATACCGCATATGCGCAGGATTCAGATCGCAAAGCAATCAAACATATCGGCATTGATGGACTCCTGATCAAGCCGATTTCATCACCCATTTTATTTCAAGAGATTATGCATGCATATGGTAAGGCTAAGGAAAAAAATGTATTAGCAAATAATAGTCTTGAAGCTGAACTTGCTCAGCCGATTCGAGGCGCTCACCTTTTAGTTGTTGAAGATAATGAGATCAATCAACAGGTCGCTCAAGAAATACTGGAAGATGCCGGTCTGAAAGTGACAATCGCTGAAAATGGTCAATATGCTCTCGATCTGATTCCTCAAAACAATTTTGACGCTGTGCTCATGGATATCCAAATGCCTGTCATGGATGGTTATGAGGCCACCAAAGCCATTCGACAGGAATCAAAATATGATCAATTACCAATTATAGCCATGTCAGCCAGTGCCATGACACAAGACAAAGAGCTGGCGATTAACGTGGGCATGAATGACCATGTCGCCAAACCAATCAACATAAAAGAATTATTTTCAACCCTTATTAAATGGATCGAACCTAAGGAAAGAAAAGTATCAGATATCGATAAACCGGAGCAAACGCACACAGATACTGCTGAAAAAATTGATATTCCAGATCTACCTGGAATAGATGTAGAAATCGGCTTGGCAAGGGTTTGTGGTAAGAAAAAGCTTTATATGAACATGCTTAAAAAGTTTTATGCGGACTTTACCGATACAACACAGAAGATAGAAAATGCACTCCAAGAGAATGATTTGGAAACAGCCGAGCGCATTGCTCATACTGTCAAAGGCTTGTCTGGTTCTATTGGAGCAGATATGTTGCATCAATCAGCAAGAAATCTCGAATTCGCTATTTGTCATGATAAGCAAGATGAGTTTCAGGAATTATTAAACAACTTTGATCATGAGTTAAAATATGTATTAACGAATTTGGCACCTCACATGGTCGATGCCAATCAACCCCAACGTTCACACCAGAAAAATGGAGATTTAACTGAATTAGCAAAGTTACTGGATGAGCTTGAGCCTTTTATCAAGAAACGTAAACCGGTTAAGAGTAAACAAATTATTAAAAAAATAAGAAACTTTTCATGGTCCGATACTTTAGAAAAAGAACTGGAAGAACTGGAAAGGTTGATCAATAAATACAAATATAAGGATGCCATCAATATCTTCGATTCAATCGTATCTGCAATTGATTCTATGGAAAGCTCTGAAAATTAGCCCCAAAATATGTTGTTATTATTTACTATTACTACAGCAAAGCAAAAATAATGCCTCGGTTATAAACATCAAGCATATGCGTAGCCAACAGTTCATTCTTTTTTTGAACCATGGTTACACTGAAGAAAATGAATAAGATGAATTTAAAGTGTCTTTATTTCATTTTATTCATCTTATTCATCTTCTTCAGTGTCATCATGGCTCAGAAAACAGAATGAGCATTTTGGTCCATATATGCTTCATGTTTAATTCAATCATTTTGAAATGGGGATTTTATTTTTCGAGCTTTCCTTAGTGTAATCATGATTCAGAAACGAAACAACAATTATTGAATAACCAGGAACTTATTTTCCGCGCATTTCTAAGTTACCATAATTACTGACGACAAAGTCCTTTAAACGATTGAAAATTCTTTTTTCAACCTGACGAATTCTTTCACGAGAGACGGCATACTTTTCACCTAACTGCCGAAGGCTTAGAGGGGAATCGGATATCATCCGATGATTAAAAATGTCTAACTCTCTTGCATTTAATGTTTTCTTGAATTCTGTAATGGCAGATTGAAAAATTTTTTGGAATTCGTGTTTTGCAAACTGTTCATCAACGCCATCAGCCACTGCAGGAATTGTGTCTAATTTTTCTACTTTGGAATCGTTCACCAGGGATGCGTTAAGAGAGTCATCGCCTTTATTGAGACGTTGATCCATTTCATTGATATCACTATGATTAATGCCTTTACTCTTAAATAAATCAAACTCCGCAATATCTGTGTCTTTTTCCTTTGATTCAAGTAATTGTTTTTTTACTTTATTGAGATTAAAGAACAAAACTCTTTGCTTTTTCGTGGTTCCGATTTTTACAATACTCCAATTCTCCATGATAAATTTTAACATTTGTGCTTTAATCCAATAGGATGCATAAATGGAAAATTTTACATTCCTTTCCGGGTCAAATTTTTTTGCAGCTTTGGTCAATCCAAGATTGCCTTCTTGAATTAAATCTTGTAAATGAAATGTGAACTTCTTTTTAAAGTCAATGGCAATTTTAACAACCAGTCGTAAGTTTGATTCAATCAATTCAGACTCTGCAACTGGGTCATTAAATCGTTTCACACGAAACGCTAATTCACGCTCCTTTTCTCGGGTTAATAAATGGTAACGTTTTATATTGTTTAAATAGACATACAAACCATTCTGAGCATTTGAATGAACTAAAGTTTGTGCATATGCATTTTTGGTATAACGACTCATTATTTTTTTCTCCTTTATATTCATGATTGGGTTGAGTGAAAACAAAATCAAGTATATGCGTAACAAACTGTTCATTTTTATTTGTTTTGCCAGAATTCACTGAAACAGATGAACAATCCTTTATAACCATTATTCATATTCCTTAAATTATTCCTGCTTTATAAAAAAATGTAAAATGATTAATTGAAAAACTTTTTTTTACATATTTTCTTTGTTACACACGATTGATTGTTTTGTGAATATGAGCAAAGCATGTGCCAAACTAAATTTTTTTTTAAATACTTTAAATTATTAAGATAAATTGGAATTTATTTTTAACATTGTTTTTTTTGTTGATTTATGGACGCATTGTTGGATAAAAAGTATCCAGGTGAATGGATATTATCGGGTAGTCTGGATAAAAAGTATCCAATTTGTTGGCGGTTTGATATTTGAATCCATTAATATCAGTTGGTTACCTGTTGTAAACAATAAGGCATGTCTTTTGCTGTATAGAAATTTATGAATCCAAAGAATAAGGCATTTAGAATAAAAGGGATATCCCCTTGGGTCATCATAGGGGCAATGGCAGTTTTATTGCCTGTATTGTCATTGTTGACCTATCAAGTCATTCATCTTCAAAAAAAGAATACGATACGACTATTACTTGAAAAAGGGGCTGCACTGATTCGCTCCTTTGAAGCGGGTACACGGACTGGCATGTTGACTCGGCGATGGAATGGAGGTCAGCTTCAGCGCCTTCTTTCGGAAACTGCTCAACAAAGCGACATTGATTATATTCTTGTCGCTGATAAGAATGGTATGATACTGGCCCATAATGATCCGGCCTATATTGGCAAAACTCATCCCATTGATTTAAAATCGGAAGCTTCATCTGATGATTCTCAAACAAAATGGCGCATTGTCACAGGTAAGGAAGGCAAACAAGAATTTGAAGTTTTTCGTTCATTTCTTCCTGATACCTATTTTATGACGCAACAACGTAATACCTATCAAATGATGATCAATCAATGGTTAGTTGCCCATACCTATTTTAGAGACAATATCACACCATCGTCGCTAGAAATATATATTGGATTAGATATGAGGGCTGTTGAAGAAGCGATTCGTGCGGATACGCGATATATTGTTTTGATGGCCATTGCGTTGCTGTTAATTGGTGTTACTGGAATGATTTTTCTGTTTTTATCTCAACGATATCGAGCGACAAAAACCTCCCTTTCAAGAATTAAAGCATTTTCTGATAATCTTGTGGAGCATATGCCCATTGGGATTCTTGTTATTGACAGTAGCGGTCATATTATTTCATGCAACAATGTTGCAGAAAGATTACTTCATATTCCATCGTATCATTTGATTGATCAACCAGCAACAGCGCATTTGCCATCAGAGCTATTAGCCCAGGTGGACGATATTCAAAAAAGTAAAACAATTATAGAAAAAGAGATTCTTTGTGATACAGGATTTTCTCAACCCCTTCCTGTTGAGTTGATCGCATCTGCCTTATATGATGAGCAACACCAATTTCATGGTTATGTTTTATTGTTAAAAGATTTGACAGAGGTTCAGGCACTACGAAAAGAAATTGATAGAAGTCAGCGGTTGGCATCAGTTGGGCGGCTTGCTGCAGGGGTTGCCCATGAAATTCGTAACCCTTTAAGTTCAATTAAAGGGTTTGCGACCTATTTTAAAGAAAGGTATCAACATAATCATAATGATGTTGAAATTTCAACGATCATGATTCAGGAAGTGGACCGCTTGAATCGCGTGGTCAGTCAATTGCTTGAATTTTCAAGGCCTATTGCCATTGCCCAGACAAAAACCAATATTACATCCCTTGTTCATGATTCTATCAAAGTGATTGAACAAATGGCTGTTGAACAGCATATTCAAATTAAAACAAAGATTGATCCTTCAATAAAGGATGTTTTCATTGATAGAGACAGGCTCAGTCAAGCGTTATTAAACCTTTATTTAAATGCATTGGAAGCCATGGACAATCAAGGGGAATTGTTCATATCGCTGTTACCCTTTCAAGAAAAAGGCATTGAAATTCAGATTGCAGATAATGGGCCAGGCATTGAAAAAGAATGCCTGGCCCATATATTTGATCCTTATTATACTACCAAACCCAATGGAACCGGATTGGGGCTGGCAATTGTGCATAACATTATTGAAGCACATCATGGTGTGATCATTGTGAATAGTAACCAGGAAGATGGCACCAGCTTTACGATTCGATTACCTTCTAACCAACAGGTTAAACAAAATGCGTATGAAAAACCAGGTATTAATCGTTGATGATGACAGAGCGCATCGTATCATGCTGAAAACATTATTGAGTGAATGGGGGCATGACATTCATGAGGCTGATGATGGCGGCACTGCCATTGAAATGGTTCAAGAAAAACCTTTTGATCTCGTTTTAATGGATATCAGAATGTTAAATGTCTCCGGATTGGAGGCTTTGTCTCAGATTAAGTCTTATAACCCGGCCATACCGGTTATTATAATGACTGCGTATTCTTCTGTTGAAACTGCGATTGACGCTTTGAAAAAGGGGGCATATGATTATCTCACCAAGCCTTTGGATTTTGATAAGCTCCATATTATAATGGACCGCGCAATGGAGCATTGCAGGTTAAAAGTAGAAAATCGTCTGTTAAAAAAAACAATTGAAAATCAGTTTGATACACAAAACATTGTGGGACAAAGTCCAAGCATGCTTAAACTATTAAACGTTGCGAGTCAGGCAGCACCTTCGGAAGCCACTGTTTTAATTACTGGAGAGTCAGGCACTGGCAAAGAACTTATTGCAGGACTGATTCACTATAATAGTCCAAGAAAAGAAGGGCCATTTATCAAAATTAATTGTGCAGCAATTACTGAAACGCTCATTGAGTCCGAGTTATTTGGGCATGAAAAAGGCGCATTTACCGGCGCAGATCGAAAAAAAGAGGGCCGAATACTTCAAGCCAATGGCGGGAGTATTTTTCTTGATGAAGTCAGTGAAATGCCGGCAACCATGCAGGTCAAACTCTTGCGTGTTCTTCAAGAGCGTGAACTGACACCTGTGGGAGGTGATAAAGTGTTATCCTTTGATGTTCGTGTCATTGCTGCAACAAACAAATTACTACCTGATTTAATTGCCAATGGGCTTTTTCGGGAAGATTTATATTATCGCCTGAATGTGATAGGGCTAAATGTTCCTCCTTTAAGGCAAAGGCAAGAAGATATCCCCATATTGGCGCATCATTTTTTGGATTTGTTCACAAAAAAGAATAACAAAGACCTCAAAGGCTTTACCCCAAAATTTATGGACACCTTGCTTCGATATGACTGGCCGGGAAATGTAAGAGAATTAATGAATGCGATCGAACGATCTGTTGTGCTTGCGCAATCGGATTATCTTGATGATGACACCATTTCTATTCCCAATTCTCAGAACAACGATCGCCAGGAAGCGTTTCAGGATATCGCAAATAAGCCATTGGAAGATATTGAAAAGTCAGCCATATTAACAACCTTGCATTCGGCTGATGGAAACAAAAGTGAAACAGCCAGGCGTTTGGGGATCACGCGGAAAACACTTCATAAAAAACTGAAACAATATGGAATGATGTAATTATTTTGCTTGTTTTCAAATAATTATTATCAGGTCATACAGGGCTCATTTTTACGCCATTGTGCTCTCATAAAGTTATCAATTGCCGCATGCAGTGTTTCTTCTGCAAGAGTGGCACAATGCATGTGATCTTTTGATAGACCTCCAACTGAATATTGAATATAGTCCGCCCGAATATCCAAAATTTCTTCAGGTGTTTTTCCAATGGCATGTTCTGCAGCGGCTGAAACACAGGTTAAACTATAGGCACATCCATTGGTCCAATGAGATGAATCTTTTACACGTCCCTCACGATCAAAGGTGAGGCAAATCTCCATAGTATCGCCACAACGTCCTGTGATACGTGCCTCAGCATCAGGATTGTCTATATATGGGTTGAATCGATAGTGCGCCCATACCCACAATCCAATGATGAGTGTGATAACAATGAAACCAACAAAAAAGTTAATCATGACATTCCTTGTCTTTTTTTAATCAATAATTCTTTGTTTTTATTTATTCAGTCGCTTGACCAACAATTTCCATCATAAATAATATTTCAACCCAATCCACTTGTCCATTCCCATTCAAGTCTGCCTGTACCAATGGCACAGTATGATCAACAGAAATACCCGCCATCAATTGTAAACCCATAATAATATCATCCATCCCTAAATGCATATCAAAGTTTAAATCCGCTTCATATTCATAAACACGCATGAATGGCGACATGGCAATTGACGTCGTATTTTTTGGAATGCCAACCCCATTGTCAGATACTTTCAGGTATAAGCGCAGATGCGTACCAAGATCAGCCATTTGAACCAAATAGCTTTTCTGTGTTGCATGTGGAATATTTTCAATCAATCCCCCACTTTGGCGCTGCCATTGATAATTAAACGACAAGTCCGATATGCCGCCATCCCGATAATCACTCCATGTATCAATGACTGCTGTAATCTGATTGCCCGGACGACAATCTCCGCGCACCATTTGAGTGGTATATCGGTTTTCTGGTGGATCATTGATTGGAAGAATAGAGATTGTAAATCGTTGGATGTCACTGGTATCAATGCCACCATTGTCATCTCGGCCATTGTCTTTGATATACACATCAACCAGGCTATCCCCATAGGCATCTGTTTGAGGTGTATAGTATAGCTTGCCAAATGAATCTATGCCGGGCTGCTCGAAAAATAAATTCGGAGAACTGGCAGTGACATAAAAAGAGTAGGTTTGATTGGCCTCATTTTCAGGTCCTGTAGAGATTTGTGTCGCCCAATTAACGATACGTTGGGGTCCACTATCTTCATTGACTGTTTGATCCATTCCTTTGATAAAAGATGGGATATCATTAACAGGCAAGATATTAATAGAAAAAGATTGAGTAAGGCTGGTATCATCACCCCCATTTTCAGTCCCGCCATCATCTTTTGCATATACCTCAACAGTGGAGATACCATATTTATTTTCAGAAGGCGTAAAAGTCAATTTTCCAGTTGAAGATATGGCAGGCCCTTCCTTAAACAAGGTAGGATTACTCCAGTTTAAATAAAACAGAAGGCTCTGGTCTGAAGACACCCCTGGTTCAGGCATAATATTATAAGCCCAATGGGGAAAGCTTTGAATCCCCATATCTTCATATATCGTGATATCTGGCCCCAGGGTAAATTCCGGTGCATTATTGATATCACTAATAATGATGCTCAAAGAATGCACATCGCTCGTATCCTGACCATTGCTGTCTATACCACCGGAATCTTTCAATTGAATCAAGAGTGTTGCCGAACCGGATTGATCGGGTTTTAATAAAAATGACAATGTACCAGTGGGTGAAAGTGTCGGTTTTTCAGCAAACAATGCGTCATTATTGGTTTGAACGATAAACGATAATGTTTGATCACCTTCATTGATTGGGCCGGCAGTGATGTTTGATGCCCATTTTACATATCGAAAAAGGCCGCTGTCTTGAGCAATCTGTATATCTTGTCCCGGTTGAAAACTGGGCGGATCATTGACTGATAAAATAGTTATGCTAAACATTTGAGGGTCACTCATATTTGATGCCCCATACAAATCCGGACCATCATCTTTTAAAGCAACTGTCATGTTTGCAGTGCCAAACTGATCTGGCGCAGGCGAAAACGACAACGTTCCTGATGGTGTTATACTGGGGGTGATGGAAAACAGGTTGGCATTTGATGTATGAATGACAAATGATACATTCTGGTGCCATTCATCAGGTGGGCCTGGAAGAATATCTGTCGCCCAATTGGCTGTAACTGATAGCCCAGAATCTTCACGAATGATCAAGTTGTCGCCTTTCTTGAATGTAGGACTATTATTATATCCCAGTACCGAAATATTAAACAAGGCTGTTTCAGATGTATCTTCTCCATCAAAGGCTGTACCACCATTGTCTTTCAGATACACTGAAACCAACGCATTCCCATTTTGATTGATCTGTGGCGTAAAAGTCAATCGGCCTGTTTCAGATAAGTGAGGCTGTTCACTAAAAAGAGCGCTATTGTTATTGGAAATATAAAAAGTCAAACTTTGATTCACTTCATCAGTCGCACCGCTTGTAATACCATATGCCCAATTTTCGATAACTTTTTTTTCGGAATTTTCCAATACAATAGGATTGTCACCCAGTTCAAACCTCGGACGATCATTGACTGGCAGTATTTTTATTTCAAATGTTTGGATATCGCTCGTGTTATCACCTCCATGAAGCACACCGCCATTATCTTCAAGCACGACCTTTGCCAGGGTTGAACCTGAAACATTGGGTTTGGATGCATAAACCAGCAGACCAGTATTTGAAATGGATGGCAAATCTGAAAACAGTTGCGGGTTATCGACTGTCACAACAAATTTTAAGGTTTGACCGATTTCATTTTCAGGTCCTGGAGCAATATTGCTTGCCCATTGAACGCTCTGCTTGCCAGCATCCTCCCGAATAACCTGGTCTGGGCCTTTGGTAAAAGAGGGTGGATGATTCACTGCTGCCACTGAAATGATAAAATTTTGGGGATAGCTTTGATTATTTCCACCATTAGAGGTGTTACCATTATCATATAATGTGACTGTCACTGTTGCTGAACCTTGAATATCCGGAGTGGGTGTAAAGAATAATGTTCCATTTGTTGAAATAAAAGGCAATTCTTCAAATAATTCTGGATAATTGGTCTGACATTCAAAATGAAGTTCCTGTTCGATTTCATTGGGATCGCCTGGATGAATATTTTGTACCCAATTGACCTTTTTCTGGGGGCCGGCATTCTCAATCACTGCCAACCTTTCATCCATGACAAATGTCGGGCGATCATTGACTGGAAGGATATTAATTGTAAATGTTTGAATATGAATACTGGTATCAAGACCACCATTCTCTTTGCCGCCGCTATCTTTTAGGTAGACATTAATTTGGGAGGAGCCAGATGTATTCTTTTCAGGTTTGAAATATAAATGTCCCTGCTCGCTGATAGATGGTTGCTCTTCAAACATATAGGGTTGGGTTGCAGTGACATGGAACGACAACAACTGACCCGATTCATTGGCTGGACCGGCTGAAGTATTTTCAATCCATCCATAGACAGACTGAGCGTTTGCATCTTCCATAATATTATATTCAGGTGCTGTCAATTCAAATGAGGGGGCATCATTTACCGGCAACACTCGAATGGTCAGGGGATATTGATCGCTATGATCAACGCCATTGTTTTCTGTGCCGCCATTATCTACTAAACTGATATACACAGTTGCCGATCCAAAAGCATTCGCTGCCGGGGTATATGAAAACACGCCCGATAACGTCAATTGCGGTAGACCATCAAATAATGCGATATTATTGGTTGACAATTGAAATTCAATATCTTGTGAATTTTCATTATCTGCCCCCGCATGAATGCCATACGCCCAGTTGTTAATCACCTGAGGACCACAATCTTCAAAGACTTCTTGATGGCTTCCAGGTATAAATACAGGGCTGTCATTCACTGATTGGATAATAATCGTACAGTATTGAGGAATACTTTTAGCGATAGACATGCCATCAATGCCATTGTCCTGAATCTGAACTGAGATCGGTATCTCTCCAAATGCGTCTGCTTTGGGAATAAACGTTAATGTACCATCTGATGCCAGTTCTGGAAGTTCTTCAAACAGAATGCTCAAATCGACGGGTGGATATACATTGGGATTTTCAATAATCACATTACAGGTCACGTATTGATCCCTTTCATTGGGGCCTGGGGAAATATTTGAAGCCCAGCCAAATATACGCTGCTGACCGGCATCCTCGTTTAAATAAATATTTTTTGGAATATTAAATGTTGGGGCATCATTGACAGGAATAATATCAATGCGACCATATTTTGGAAAACTTACATTTTCACCATCACCATCATCGTGCAACAAAACTGTAAGGCCGGAAGATCCCCAGGCATTTGCAGCAGGAGTGTAGCAAAGCGTACCATCGGATTTGATAATGACTGGACCTTGAAACAGGCTTTCATTGTTGGTTTTAACTGTAAACCATACTTTTTGATTGGCCTCGTTATCAGGTCCGGAGCGAATATTGGTTGCCCAATTGTAAATAATTTGTGGTGGGGAGTCTTCTTGAATGTTTTGATTTTCACCAATATTAAAACTGGGTCGATTATTGACCTGGGTAATGGATAAATGAAATTGTTTTACAAAGCTGACATCCTCTCCACCAAATTCTCTTCCGCCAGTATCTTTTAATGTTACATCAACTGTGCATTCCCCGCTGATATTTTCTTTGGGTGTAAAGTTCAATGCGCCATTATTAGAAATAACTGGCAGGCTTTCAAATAAGTTGTTTTTTGACACGCTAACTGAAAACGTCATGGATTGAACATTCTCGTTTGTCGGGCCCGGGCGAATTTGTGTGGCCCAGTTGATAAACGTGTTCAGGCCTGAATTCTCCGCAACAACCAACTCTGATGGCATCTCAAATGTTGGACGATCATTGACAGACTGAACTGTAATTTGAAACGTTTGAAGCAGTCCCTGATCTGTCCCACCATTATCTAATCCACCATTATCTTTTATGTATACATTGACAGCAGACGCACCAAATTGGTCTGTTGCTGGTGTAAATCGTAACTCACCATCTGCTGTAATTTCTAATGCATCAGGAAATAAATACATATTACTGGTTGTAATTTCAAAATGAATATCCTGGTCTTCATTCGCTCCGGAATTAATTTCTGTCGCCCAATTGGGAATACTGATGATCCCCGGATCTTCGTTGACAGTTACATCCTCTCCAGGCTTAAAAGATGGCGCATCATTCACTGGCAGTACACTGATTGTAAAAGATTTATATTCAGATTCGTTACTGCCACCATTCATGGGGCCATCATCTTTAAGATATATGGTTACAGAAGTATCGCCAAATATGTCGGGTGCTGGTTTGAATGTCAGGAGACCATTGGATGATACCGATGGCAGGGTTTCAAACAAATCTTTTCTGTTCGCAGACACAAAAAATTCAACGTTCTGATTTGTTTCATCTGGAGGACCGGCAGCGATCAGGCCTGCCCATGAGGGAATGACCTGCAGGTCGGCATCTTCAAGCACAACAACATGATTGCCCAATTCAAAACTGGGAGCATCATTTACTGGCGCGACAACAATATTGAAATATTTCACACCACTGGTATTTACACCATTATTATTGGTGCCGCCGCTATCACGCAAACGAATTGAACATGATGCATTGCCATTTGCATTGGCATTGAGACGAAAAGACAAACTGCCGGTGTCGTCCACGCGAGGGGGTTCTTTGAATAGGGAGCGATTATTGGTAAACACTTCAAAAGTGATACCTTGATCAGATTCATTTTTTGGCCCTTTGGAAATATGGGTGGCCCAGCTATGGAATGCATCCATTTCAGTATCTTCAAGAATATGAATGTCATCCCCTTTGGTAAAAGTTGGTTTATCATTCACTGGCATGATGGTAATTGTAAACTGTTTGACTTCACTGGTATTGGTACCGCCATTCAACGTATCGCCATCATCCTGAAGCATAACTGACACGTGAGACTCTCCAAATGCATCCGGCTTGGGTTTATAGGTCAGGTTGCCATCAGGAGAGATTTTGGGTTGTTCTGAAAAAATTTCAGAATTTTCCGCAGTAACATGAAATTCAACAGTTTGGGTATATTCATTTTCCGGGCCCGATGAAATATCAGTGGCCCAGGAATAAACAGTTTGCATGGGTGAATCCTCAGGTGTGAACTGATCCAGTCCTGGAGTAAAGGTCGGGGGATTGTTTACAGATCGAATCCAAATCGTAAATGTTTTCATTGACGACAGGTTTTTTCCTTCGCCATCGGTGCCACCGGAATCCCACAATTGAACATGTACCTGGGTGGAACCAAAAACACCTTCTTTCACCAGATACGACAACGTCCCTTCAGATGAAATCGTGGGTGTTCTTAAAAAGAGGTCTTGGTTTTCAGTAATCACAATAAAATGTAAACTTTGGTTTGATTCATCAACAGGTCCGGGACGAATGTCTGTGGCCCAGAATTGAACATCATCAGTGGGCGTATCTTCAAAGACTGTCTGATCGGGTCCTAAAACAAAACTGGGGGCGTCATTGACTGCGACGACTTCAATTTCAAAAAGTTGGCCAATGCTGGTATCCACCCCATTGTTTGATGTTCCTCCATTGTCTTGCGCAGTGATTTCCCAAACCGCTTTACCATTACTATTGGCATTGGTTTCAAATGTAAGATGACCATCTGGTGAAACGGCCGGAGGACGCGTAAAGGATAAGTTTTCTCCCTGAGATATCATGCGGACTTTAAACAGAATCGTTTGACTGGATTCACTGGGAGGTCCGGACACAATATTTGTTGCCCAATTCGTATAATATTGCAAGCCGGCATCTTCCATAATTGAGATGCTATTACCTTTTACAAAAGAGGGCGCATCATTGATGGGAATGATTGTCAATTGACGCTGAATCAGTTCGCTGGAATTATTGTTATCTCCGCTGTCATTGAGTTGAATATTCAGGGTGACATCGCCTGAGGCATCCGGTTCCAGACGAAAAGTGAGCGTCCCATTGGGCGAAATTGCCGGTGGAATGGTAAACAATTGGGGCGCATTATTGGTGACTAAAAAAGTGAGTGTCTGTCCCCACTCATCATCAGCACCTGGGCTGATCTCGGTGATCCAGTTTTCAATCACATGTTGGCCTGAGTCTTCAGTAACTTTAATACTTTCTCCAGCAGTAAAGTAAGGCGGATCGTTGCGATCTGAAATGCGAATGGTAAAATTTTGCGGTGCACTTTGATCCACGCCATCATTAACCTGTCCGCCATTGTCTTTTAAAAACAGCCTAGCCATTACTGTGCCGCTGATATTAGGCGCAGGTTCGAAACGCAGTGTGCCTGCGGCTGAAACTGTTGGTTTCTGAGAAAAATAGTCGGGTTGATCACAGTCCACAAAGAATTCCACCTGTTGTTGATATTCGTTTGAGGGGCCAGGCATAATATCAGTTGCCCATCTTGAAATAATACGTTCTCCAGAATCTTCTTCAACCTGAATATTTTCTCCCTTTATAAATGATGGCGCATCATTGACCGGATCAACCTGAATGGTAAACACTGCTGGAGTATAGCTGCCATCAATGCCACCATTGGCAGTACCGCCATTATCCTTTAAAAGGACATTGATATCAACCTTACCAAAAGCATTGGGCGCAGGAGTAAAACTTAAATCGCCATTGGCAGAAACAGAAGGGCCGGTACTAAATAAATTTGGCTGTGAATGGCTCAAGTAAAAAATGCCTTCTTGCGAAGTTTCATCGGTTGGACCCATTTTAATATTTTGGGCCCATTCATTTATATGCATCGTTCCAGAATCTTCATGTACAATTTGATTGGGCCCCATCACAAATGTGGGTCGGTCGTTGACCGATAGAACTTTGATGGTAAAAACTTGAGGGGCACTGATATCCACACCATTTCGTTCAGTCCCCCCATTGTCTTTCAGGTGAACAGTCACTTCCGCTACACCATTGGCATCGTCAGCAGGTTTAAATGAGAGGTTCCCATCTGGAGTGATTTCAGGTAATTGATTGAATAATTCCGGATGACTCACAGTCAAACGAAAGAAAACATCCTGAGATTCATTGACCGGACCGGATCGAATGTTTGTCGCCCACTGAGTTTGGGAGAACACACCGAAATCTTCCTGAATTATTTTATCATCCAAAACAGCTGTAAATACAGGCGGGTCATTGACTGCCTGGATTTCGATATGAACAGTTGCAATTTGGGAATCCAAAAAACCATCATTGACCTTGTATGTAAATGAATCGGTACCATTGAAATCTTTATTGGGTGTATAGACCACATTGGGAAAATCTTCAATGAGTGTGCCACGTTCGGGCGTTTCAATAATAAGAAATGTGAGTTGATCAGCTTCCTCATCAATTGCCTGCAATAGAATTGTTATGGCCAGATCTTCATCTGTATGAACGTTAAGATTATTGACCTGTGGCGCTGCATTTGGTGCTTCATCAGCACCAATATCAAATCCATTGCCAATGGGACGGCTTTCATTGTCGATGTCGATGGCCGGCGCCATCCGGCTATCTGCTTTATTCTTGCATGGTGAAGTGACATCAAGGTGGTAATCGAATCCTGCCTGAACAAATTCCGGATTTTGATTGATATTACCAATGCCCGGGTAAAGATTATTGCCAGCCAGTCCGACGTTGGAAAAAGTGATACGTACATCATTTCGGTCATCAAGATACAATTCTTCATTGGCATGCCATAGAATTGAACTGTTAATGAAGAGGCCGGAATGAGATAAATACAAACCATCCCCTGAAACATTTGCGCTATTGTCCGCAATGGTGCAAAAGGTAATGAAGGCAGATGAAGCATTTTTCAAGTACAATCCGCCTCCCTTTTGAGCCAGATTTCGGGTAATAATCAGGTTGGTCATTTTCCCAGGAAACGCATCAAGAATATAAATTCCACCACCGCGATTGGTGGCTTCATTTTCATTGATTTCCAACAAATTCATCAGGGGTGATGACGAATGAATAAAAACCCCACCACCGCTCTCTGAAGAAATGTTTTTATAAATATGAAGATTTCTCAAATCAGGTGCTGAGAAAGATGACATGCTGATACCTGCACCCAGGGGCGCCTGATTTTCAAATATTTGACAATGGATGATATAAGGGTCGGAGTTTTCGATATCAATACCACCACCTGACGACGTTGCGGAATTGCCTGAAATAATACAGTTTTTAATGGTGGGCCGGCTAATCGTTCCATCAGATGCTGCATGAATTTGGATGCCGGCCCCTGTATCATTTGCCCCTTGTTGAATTGAAAAACCATCGAGTATGCAGTCCCCCTGCTCTCCATTAATAAAACGAACCACGGGTCCACTATTGTCACCATCAATAATGGTATCGTAAACATTATCAGAAATGGACCGAATGACTAATGATTTACCAATAAAATCAATATTTTCAAAATATCGACCGGGTTCCACAAGTATGACATCACCATCAACAGCCGCATCAATGGCAGATTGAATGGTTGTATATGCACAACTTTCAAGGGAACAAACAGTTAGTGCTGTTCCAGCAGCCTTTACAGTGATGTAGTTAGGTATGGTTCGTGTATCGGATTCATTGCCTGAAAAGACTGTCAATGCAGCTGTATAAAGGCCTGGCTCTTTATAAGAATGCACTGGTTGAAGCTCGGTACTCTCCTGATTATCACCAAACGACCAAAGACGTTCTGAGATATTATCCAGGGCTGTGGAGGTATCATAGAATTGCACAGATAGCGGTGCTGTTCCAGTAATTGGACTGGCCCAAAAATTGGCCTGTGGTTTTCGACTGAGAATATGAATATACTGATGACGAATTCTGGAATCAAAAGTGCCATCCAGTTTGATAATTTTTAAAGATACAGTATAAATGCCTGTTTTTGTATAGGTATGCTCCGGCATTTCAGATGTTGCTATGCTACCATCACCAAAATCCCACTGCCATTCCTTAACGTCCATATCTTCCGGAATATGAGGCGAGAATTTGACAGTGGCTGGATAATAGGCCTCTATTCGATCGGCTGTAAATTCAAATGCGGAATTTTTGGGTTTTACCAGGATAACATCCGACAATGTTCGTGTAGATGTCGTACCATGAATATCGGTAATTGTGAGTTGAACAGTATACCAGCCGGGTTCTTGATAACTATGCGATTGAACCTTTCCTGTCTTTTCAATGATGATGGGTGAATTATCCCCAAAATCCCATTCCCATTGTGTAATTGTCAGGGATGAAACACTGGCATCAACAAATGTCACTTTAAAAGTCGGATACCCTTCAAATGCTGTGGGATAAAATTGGGCCAATGGGCTTGATAGATAGAATTCATCAGCACCCATATCAGGAGTGTTGCGGGGTTGATGGTCAATATCTATTGAAGGTGCGTTATTCATTGTGCCCATATCAATACAAGGTGATGTTGGACTTAAATGATATGCATCGCTGAACTCGGGCGATGAATTGATATTGCCAATACCCGGAAATACCCCTTGAGGTTGTTGAATATCAGAATATGAAATATTGACATGGCTGTTAATAATACTGAGACCATTCCCCTGATCTGATGTTTCAGTTGTCCAGACAATGCTATTTTGAAGCAATACCCACGCATTTTCTTCTGCAACCAGCGCACTTTCATTGAGCGGTTGATTGCGATGAAAGGTTGAATTGTAAATTGATGCCGATGCTTCACGAACGTACATTCCAGGTGCCATTCCAAGCGAATTGTTATCTGCAACTACGACATTATTTATTTGAGGTTCTGCATTGGAATCTACCAATATCCCCCCAGCAATGGCATCAGACTGATTATCAATAATTTGAATATTTTCAAGAACAGGTGCTGCGCCATTGGTAATATAAATGCCGCCCCCCAAAACAAACGCAATATTATCACGAATGATACAATTTTCAATCAGAGGGGAAGCGCCATCAATCAGAATACCTCCACCATGTGAGGCACGCCCATTTTCAATAATAAATCCGGAAATAACTGTTTGGGTTGATTCATTTTGATTGATCGTAATGGCAGAAGTCTGATATTTCGCATTGATTACCGGTGGTTGTTTTCCTGGGAGCGCTTTTATTTGGACGGCTTTTCCCTTCAGATTGAGGGGTTCATAGTATGTTCCTGGATGAACAATAATAATATCACCATCAACACTGCCTTCGATGGCATCCTGAATGGAGCGATACAAACATCCGCGTGGACAAACATAGAGTGTGCAGTAAAATTCTGCTTCCAAATGATGATTATCATTAACATTTCTAAAGGTGAAATGCTCTGATGCACCAATAGATTGGCCATCAACAAAAATATTTCCAATATCGCAATAATCCGAGTACGTCGGCCGATTGGGTTGAAATAAGAAAGATTGATCGGTATTCACCTCAACCTGAACATGACCTGAAGGAACCACTTGACCACCACGACCTTCAACCACCTGAATCTGATAAAAAATCTTTTCAAATGTCACTGAAATGCTGTGAGGTTCAGACACAGACTCAAATGTAAAAAAATGTAAGGGGCCCATGGATTGGCCATCAATAATAACATCCGCTACTTGATAGTTATCCATCAAAGGTTCCATAATAAAAATTTGATTTTGACCATGATCAACCATAACTTGTTGCGGTTCGATTGTTCCATTGGCACCACTATGTCCTTGAATTAAATACCGATTGATTTCAAATATGACTTCAATGGTTGTATTTTTTGTGATGTTTTCAATGGTATATTCAGTAACCGGCCCAATGGCCTGATTATCTATTCGAACATTTCCCACATGATAATTCCCCCCGGGATCAAAATTGAATGTATGAGATGTTTTGGCATTCACAGTTAATGGAGATGGATCAATGGAAAGATTTGTGCCATTATAAAGAATAGCGCCATTGGATTCTGAGCTGACAAAAATTTTGTATTGATTTATTGCGAACTGAGCATAAATGGATTGATCGGAGTCAATATTGGCAAAAAGGTGTGTATTATTCGCCGGTTCTTTCATGCCATTGATCATCAGGCTTTCTAAATGGTATTCATCATTGGGCTCAAAAGAAAACATGAGGCTGTGTCCATTGATCACCGGAATTTCTCCGGATGGAATAATTTTACCGCCTTCCGATGAATCCGCTGTAATAATACTTTGGGTTTCATTATCCACGATGAAGCCCTCAGCAAAAGGAGAAACGAGGCTGGCATTGACTGGATTTTTGAGAAAGAACTTGAATGATTCAGTACTTTCAGACGCATCATCATTCACCAGATTTACCTGAATTTGTTTTTGAACTTCGCCAGCTTCAAAAGTTAAGGAACCGCTTGCCGTATAATAATCGGCAGTTGCGATGGCGGTATCTTCAACAGTGATATAATCCACAAAAACATCATCATCAATGGGCGCATCCAGCCGGATTACAAATATCATCTCTTTATGTTCTGCAGCTGTTTGGTTTTCAACGCTCAGTCGGGGAGTGGATACACCATAACCTTTGTGTTGATTGAATAAATGGATATATCCCACATTTTCGCCCCATGCAAATCCAGAAAATGCACCGGTAATGGGATCAAATGTCACCTGATGATGTTCTGATACAAAGGAGATCCATCCGGTATTTTCACTCCATGCAAAACCAGAAAGCGTATTGTCTGAATGGATATTCACCCCCCAATTGGTTGCATCTGAGTTTTCAAAAGGGCCATTTTCATGCGCTGAAAGTTTGATCCATCCAAAGTTTTCTGCCCAGACATAGCCGGTCAAATAAGTGTCCTTGAATTGGGCATGATGGGTTTCAGTGGGTGAAAAGTTAATCCATCCTGTTGTTTCAGACCATGCATATTTTTCGGTTGGATGAATATTTCCTGCATGGGCCAGTGATAGATGGCACAGGATTACCAGAATGATTGGAATAAATGTTTGTTTTTTCATATTGTTTTCCATGATTTAAAAATTTCATGCTTGATTTCGGTTAACTGTTATATCCATCTTTTGTTATCAGGTCAATGAATAGTGGTTTATATTACTGCTTTTTGTCCACATGGTGCCACATGGTGCCTAAAACGCTTGCAAAGTATGACTCCATGTTCGAGTTTTTTTGTGAGACAACAGTAAAGCTCGTTCCCCATGTGTGTCAGACAATTTGACTTTTCTTATTCAGATTGGATTTCATTATATACAGACCTGAAAAAAAATGCAAATCAGTCAAATTTTTACTTCAAATTGTTACTGCTCGTTCCCGATCTCTGCCAGCACTGCCTGGAAACCTATGCATGGGGGGACTCTGGCACTTAAAAAATTAAAAGGTGGCAGATTCACCTGACAAGGTTCCCCGTGCAAAACTTGGGAATGCGGACGACTGACATCATTTTAAAATACTTGAAAATCAAGTTTAATGTGAAAAGTCCCTTTCAACACAAAAATTCAATAAAATACATCTAAACAATTTTTAACTGAATAATAAATATCCTGAAACAAAAATACAGGCTTGCTTTGCTTATAAGCAAACAAAAAAAATATAAAAAAATATTGATATTTTTCTATACGCAATTTATTAATTATGTAAATAAATCGTTTAGGTCTATTCAATCTTTAAAAAAATCCGATATATGAAAAATTTAACTACAATATTAATCGTTGACGATTCATTAATTTTCAGAAAAATCGTTCAAAAATGTCTGGATGGCGAAGATGACATTAAGGTGGTCGGATCTGTCCGAAATGGCGTAAAAGCAATTGAATTCATCAAGAAAGAACGTCCGGATCTTGTCACATTAGACATTGAAATGCCAGAAATGAATGGTATCCAAACCCTGAGTGCTGTGCAAGAAATCAATGCTGCAAACGACCATGCTGACCCCATTGGTGTGATCATGTTGAGTGCGTTTACCAAAAAAGGGGCAGATATAACAATTAAAGCGCTTGAAGCCGGGGCTTTTGATTTCATTACCAAGCCTGAAGGAAATGATCAACAACGAAATTTTTCAACACTTCGTCGTCAACTTCTGGCAAAAATAAGATATTTTACATCTCGCAGAATTGCATCCCAGAATAAACAATGTCCGCCAGTCATGCCACGCCCGGAAGAGGTGATTCCAGAAAAAATTGAGATAAAGGAGCCCATTTCTAGAATTACTCACACAAAATATAAAGCCATAATGATTGGTGTTTCAACAGGGGGGCCCAGGGCGTTAATGTCAGTGATACCTGAGCTTTGCCAACGTACCAATATTCCTATCATGATTGTTCAACATATGCCGCCAAAATTCACTGAATCACTTGCTGAAAGTCTTAATGCGAAAGCCAGATTTCAAGTTGTTGAGGCCTATAATAATCAAACCATTCAGAATGAGCATGTTTATATTGCACCCGGGGGCCGACATATGTTGGTAAAGAAAAAAGGTGCAGACATTTTCATTCAGACCAACGAAGAGCCGCCTGTGCAGGGTTGTCGGCCATCAGTAGATGTTTTATTTGAATCGGCTTCACATATATATGGTGGGGATGCCATTGCAGTTATATTAACTGGCATGGGGACTGATGGCACAGATGGACTTTCTTACTTAAAGCAACGCGGGGTGTATGTCATTGCTCAGGATGAAGCCAGCAGTGTTGTTTGGGGAATGCCTGGAAGTGCGGTTCGTGCCGGACTTGTCAATGATGTTCAACCTTTGGAAAAAATACCTGAATGTATTGCCAACATTTTAAAGAGAGTATGAAATAAATAACAATGAATTTATCAAAACAAGACTTTGATTTTTTAAGACAATATATAAAAAAGAATTGTGGCATTGCATTAAAGGATGACAAGAAATATCTCATTCACCAGCGTCTTGAGCCACTTTTAAAATCATACCAAATTAATGATTTTTCCGAATTAACCTCCCAGTTAATGCGAAATGTTCCTCATAAATTGCGCGAGGATATTATTCTTGCAATGACAACAAATGAGACCTCTTTTTTTCGTGATCGACATCCTTTTGATACCTTTGAAAAACATGTGCTTGAAAAATTTAAAAAGGACCTTAGTCAACAAAAAGGAAAAAAAATTCGGATCTGGAGTGCTGGATCATCCACCGGACAGGAAGCGTATTCCATTGCCATGTTAATTTATGAATTTGTACAGCGAAATAAATTTGAAGGACTTTCTTTGGATAAATTTGTGATTGCAGCTTCGGATATTTCAACCCGTGCCTTAAATAAGGCGAAAAGTGCGGCCTATTATGATGCTGAAGTGAATCGCGGCTTAAGCCCAGATAGAAAACGTAAGTATTTCAAAAAGGTTGACAAACATTGGCAACTGCAAGCAGATATTAAAAATATGGTCACCTTTTATCAACTCAATTTTATAGAATCTCTATCACGCATGGGCACATTTGATATGATTTTTTGTCGCAATGTATTAATATATTTTGATGCAAACATGAAATCCAAAATTATTCAACAGTTTCATCGTATGCTGATCCCTACCGGTTTTCTTATTCTTGGGGCGATGGAAAATGCGCATAATGAATCTGAAATATTTGTACCTGTTCGATTTGGAAGTACATTGTTGTATCAGAAAAAATAAAAAAATTGCCCGAAGGCATTATGTTCTCAGAGCTTTCCTAAATACCTTAAAAAGGGCGAATTCAAGCAATGACCAATGAAATAATTAGGATGGTTTAATTAATTGACAACAAATGATTATTCCATTCAACCTATTTTTCAGGAGAAAACATGAAACAATCCGACCAAGACCAAACATTCAACATTAATATAAATGAATGGATGCAATCAGCAATGAGTTTATGGAAAAATATGACTGCATCTCAACAAGAAGACTCTTTTTTTTCTCAATCTGAAACCCCTTTTACCGGTTCCCAAAAAACCGATCAATTCTTTTCATCTGCAATGAATATGTTTCAAATGACCATGGCCAGTTTCTTTGAACCTGATAACATTGACGCAACCTTAAACAAATCTGATGCCATATCTTCCGCATCAATTGAAATCCTCAAACAAGCGACTGAATCAGTTATGGAGATGCAAAAACAATGGATTGAAAGATGCATTCGTATCGGGCAAGAAACCAAAGCATACAATTTTGACGATATGGATAAGGAAATTTTCACGACGTGGAAAAATATATATAAAAAAGAATTTCAACAGTATTTTCAAATACCGACCATCGGACTTTTTAGATATTATCAGGAACGTGTCAATACTGCCCTTGATAAATATAATTTGTTTTGTGAATCGGTGAGTGAATTCATGTACATGCTTTATGTACCTTTTGAAAAATCAGCACAAATTTATCAAAAAGAAGTTGAGCATAAATTGTCTAATGGAGAATTGTCCAATAATTTCAAGGATCATTACAATCAATGGATTCGTATTTTAGAAGGGCATTTTATGTCTTTATTGAAATCCAGAGAATATACTGAGGTGCTAAACCAGACCATTCAGTCATACGTTCAGTTTAAAAAAGCAAAAGATGATGTTCTGATCGATATGCTTCAGCAAGTACCTGTCCCCACAAATAAAGAAATGGATGAACTTTATAAAGAAATTTATGAACTAAAACAAACGATAAAATCACTGAAAAAATCAGTCAGATCTTTAACATCAAATGAATAGCCATTCGATTATGATGATCGAATGTCGGGGAGGTCTATCATGAAAAAAACCAGGATAGATGTCGATCTTATACTCAAAGCAGTTGCTGAAAATACAGAGTTGACAAAAGAACGTGTAAAAAAGGCATCAGAAGTTTTAACTGACGATCTTGATGTTGATCTTGCCAGAACACCCTATGAAACTGTGTATAAAGAAGATCGGGTGAGTGTCAAATATTATCGACCTGAAAGTATTAAATACAATTATCCTCTGTTGGTGATTTATGCCTTGATCAACCGAGAAACAATGCTGGATTTACAACCTGGAAGAAGCGTTGTTCAAACATTTCTGGACAGAGGGATTGAAGTGTACATGATTGATTGGGGGTATCCCACACGAAAAGATCGATTTATTACGATTAGCGATCATGTTAATGGTTATATTGATAACATCGTTGATTTTATTCGAGATAAACACAATTTGCCCAAAATCAATATTATGGGAATTTGCATGGGCGGCGCATTTAGTGTCATGTTTTCTGCCCTTCATCCAGAAAAAGTCAATGCACTGGTTACCACTGTCACTCCAACCAATTTTGATACAGATAAAGGCTTGCTCCATATCTGGATGAAACAGTTAGACATGGTAAAAATGGCAGATTGTTATGGCAATATGCCTGCTGATTTGATGAATTTTGGTTTTTTGTTACTCAACCCGGCACGATTGATGCTGGACAAATATGTTAGCTTTTTTGAAAACATGGATAATAAAGCTTTTGTTGAAAATTTTATTCGCATGGAAAAATGGATATTCGATAGTCCTGATATTCCATTTGAAACATTTCGCCAGTTTATTTCAGATTGCTATAAAAAGAACTTGCTCATAAAAAGCCAATTGCAATTGGATGGAAAAACTGTACAATTGAAAAATATCAACATGCCATTAATAAATTTTTATGGAAAGTTTGACCACCTTGTTCCACCGGAAGCTGCCAATCAATTGACCAAACATGTCGGTAGTTCGGATACTGAAGATGTTTGCCTGGCTACCGGTCATATTGGGATATATGTTAGTTCAAAATTTCAAAAAGAATTTGCACCACGAATTGCTTCGTGGTTAAAAGAAAGGGATGGATAAAAATGACAAAATTTTTTTTCCAGGCAATTTGTAAAGTAAGTCGTGCTTTTGGAACAGTTGACAACCATGACGAGCTTCTTAACCTCATTTTGGATAACGCTGTTGAACTGATGTCAGTAAAAGCAGCCAGTTTGTATTTGAAGGATGATGAGCAAAACCAAATGGTGCCGGTTGTGGCCAAAGGCCTTTCAGAAAAATATCAGAAACAAGGACGAACACGTCCGAACAAGCTCATTCCTATTCTTGAAAAAGACGGCCACCTGTTTAGCGTTGATGTGCTCAATGATCCACGCTTGGACAATCATGATTTAAAACGTCAGGAAGGTATTAAATCAATCTTGATTGTACCGATTACATTCAAAGAAGAGTTTATTGGTATTTTAGCAGTTTTTACAGACAAAGAGCGGTTTTTTGAGGAAGAAGAAATTGAATTCCTAAAAGCCCTTGCTGATGAAGCTGCTATGGCCATTAATGATATGCGGCTCCATGAACACATTGAAAACAATACACGTTTATTTTTGGATTTAAGTACCAGCATGAATTCAACATTGGATATCAATTCCATTTTGCATATCCTGACTGCTGAAGTATGTGAAGCCTATCAATTAAAAGGTGCATTAATTCGACTTCACAACAAAGAAAAAAACGTTCTGGAACAAGTTGCCAGTTATGGGTTGAGTGAAGCGTTTCTCAATAAAGGGCCAGTTTCTGCAAAAATATTAGATCAATGCATCAAAGGAGAAACGATCATTGTGAGTGATGTGACAAACGATGATCGGGTTCAATATCCGGATGACATGACCAGGGAAGGAATATCATCCATGATTATGGTGCCCATCCAATCAAAAAATGAGACGATAGGCATGATGAACCTGTTTAGTGCATGGCAACGAAAATACCCACAGCAAATGATTCATATGCTAAAAGCATTGGCCAATCAGGGAGGGCTTGCCATTCAAAATGCGACCATGTTGTTGATGCTTCAAGAAGAAAACAAATGCTTGGAAGAAGATTCTTATAGCTGTCGATTGTGGTTTTAGAGAAGTCGGAAACGTTTAAAAATTATCTTCTTTAAATTTTGGGGTAAGGTGGGTGTCCCAAATCTTTAAATTTGGAAGTTACAAAAAAAAGAACTAACGCTCAAATCTAATGTTTTGGGACTCCAGCGATTGGGTTACCCCGAAATGTAAAGAAGATACTTTAAAAATAATTTCAATGAAGGGGAAAAATATGAAAGGAAAAACCATTGCACAAATCAAAGTCGGTGACTTTGATGAGTTTTCCAAAACAATATCAGAGTCTGATATTTACTCATTTGCCGGTATTACTGGTGATTTGAACCCGGCCCATATCAATGAAGACTATGCCAAAGATACTTTTTTCAAAGGAAGAATTGCTCATGGCATGCTTTTGGCAGGATTTATTTCTGCTGTGATTGGTATGAAACTTCCTGGTCCTGGAACAATTTATATTAAGCAACAAGTTGCTTTCAAGGGACCGGCAAAAATTGGTGATACCATTACAGCACGTGTTGAAGTAATTGATATCAATGAAGAAAAAAATCGTGTTAAATTGAAAACCACCTGTAGAAATCAGGATGATAAAGAATTGGTTGATGGCGAAGCATTGATTAGTCCGCCAAAGGCTTGATAAATGAGCTAATGGCTATAGATGGCCATTGATAAAACATTCATAAGTAAGTGGTCATAAGTTTTCGGGTAGAAAAAAGTTCGTCCAACTGAAGATGTTCGACCCCAGGCGGTCGTGCTGGATCCAAAATTTTTCAATACCAGGTGGTTGAACATAGCCCGGAAGGCTATACTTATATCTACCTGAAAACTTATGATCGCTTACTTCGTTACCTATAGTAAAGAGCGAGCTGTTTATGAAAATATTATTATCGATTATAACGACTATTATATTGACCTTACCACTTTATGCTGAAATGACCCCCAGTGACATATCTTATTACACTGAAGAATATCCCCCATACAACTATAAAGAAAATGAAAAGGTCACCGGTTTTGCAACAGACATTTTGTTGAAAATGTTTGAAATACTTAATGTCAAAAAAACTGCCAAAGATATTAGTATCGTCCCATGGGCAAGAGGCTACAACGATGTTCAAAGAAAAAGAAATGTTTGTCTGTTTACCATGACCAAAACAATTGAAAGAGTTAATAATTTTGGATTTCGGTGGGTTGGTCCGATAATCACTACAGATACAGTGCTATTTGCACTAAAAAGCAAAAAGTACAAAATTAACTCAGTTGAGGATATGAATAAATATCGCATTTGTGCGATTCGTGAAGATGTCGCAGAGCAGACGGTTGTCAGTATGGGGTATAATTTTGATCATGTGGACCGAAACGCAAGTCCGACAGTAATCGTAAAAAAGCTATTGGTTGATCGCTGTTCTCTATGGGCCTTTGGCAGAATTGCCGGACAATGGATAATTAAAATAAATAATTACAATACTGATGATTTTGAAATTGTCAAAAGTTTATCAGAAAAGCGGTTTATGTATTATGCTTTTAATAAGAATACTCCTGATTCTGTTATATTACCGCTTCAGACAGCCTTTGATGAACTCAAAGCAGCAGGGGTTGTAGATCAATTGGTTTCAAAATATCTGAAATGATAGAATGTTTTCAAGAGAGAAATTACAGATTTGGACTATTCTATAACTAATGAAAATGAATCAAAAAACAATCATATCCAACGCATGTTTGATCATGAAAACCAGTATTCTGCCAATTATACTGACAATCATGTTCATTTTAACCAAATGAAACGCCGGATGCGTTTGATCGCTGTGATTTTTGGGTTATGCTTTGTCGTTATTTTTTTTCGTGCCTTTTATCTTCAAATTTTTAAAAAGGACTGGCTCGCTCAGGAAGCTTCAAAACAATATATCAAATACCATAGATCCCCTGCAAAACGTGGGGCTATTTATGATCGACATCATCATGAAATGGCTGTCACCATTGATGGCCATTCCGTCTTTGCCCATCCAACACAAATCCAAGACAAAAAAGTCGCTGCCCAAAAAATTGCAGAAATATTGAAAGTTTCTCCCAAAAAACTGTATCATTTATTATCTGGAAAGCGCCAATTTGTTTGGATCAAACGATTGGTTGATCCAGGGCTGGCAACAGCAGTTAGTAAACTGGATCTTTCTGGAATTCATGTAGTTTCAGAACCGGGCCGTGCCTATCCAAATAAAACATTGGCATCACAGGTGATTGGCTTTACAGGAATTGATGGCAATGGCCTGGAAGGACTGGAATATTATTACAACAGTACATTGGCAGGAAAACAGTTTGTGACTGAAACCAAAAGAGATGCCTTTGGACGTGGTTTTATGCCGATTAATGGTCCTGATTACCAAAATGTCGGCCGTCATATTGTCTTAACTATTGATCAAAAAATTCAATATTTTTGTGAGACCATTCTGAAGCAAACTGTTGATGAATACGAAGCAAAAGGGGCTTATGCCATTGTCATGAATCCAACAACTGGTGAAGTCCTTTCTATGGCCCATTATCCTACATTCAACCCAAATGTTTTCAACCTTTATCAATCATCTAGATGGCGAAATAAGGCAGTGACCGATACTTTTGAGCCTGGCTCAACCATAAAAGTTTTTATCGCTGCTTCTGCACTGGAATCTGGGTTGTACGATCCTTCCAGTCTTTTTTATTGTGAAAATGGTGAATACAGTATTGGTCGAAATACCATCCATGATTCGCACCCCAATGACTGGCTTTCATTACAACAAATCATCAAACACTCCAGCAACATAGGTGTTGTGAAAATTGGGGAAAAATTAGGGGCAAAACTTCTTTATAAAATGCTGAAATCATTTGGTTTTGGAAGTAAAACTGACATTGATTGTCCAGCAGAAGCTACAGGAAGCCTGATGAAATACACCATATGGAAACCACTTGACCAAGGTGCGATCTGTTTTGGTCATGGAATATCGGTTTCTGGAATACAATTATTGACAGCTGTCAGCGTGATAGCCAATGGCGGAGTATTGGTCAAGCCCTTTCTGGTCAAACAAATCTTGGGTGCTGATGGTAAGGTGCTTCACACGCAGGAGAAGCATGAAGTGCGTCGGGTGATTTCCAAACAGACTGCCAGGCAAACACGTGAAATTATGGCAACTGTCGTTGAACCCAAAGGAACCGGTTATAAGGCGGCATTGGAGCATTACCAGGTGTGTGGAAAAACAGGAACATCACGCAAATTGAAATCAGATGGCACCTATGCCCGAAATTTATATATCGCATCATTTATAGGATTTGTTCCGGCAACACAACCCAAAATAGCCATTCTTGTTGTCGTGGATGAACCGGCAAAAGGATATTATGGAGGTCAAGTTGCCGCTCCCGCCTTTAAACAGATTGCTTATAAAACCCTTCAGTATTTGAGCATAAAGATAGAAATGGATAATGAAAAGGGGCAGTAAGGAAAGCTCTGATAATAAGTTCCTCATTATTCAATATAAATGGGGAACTTATTTTCAAAGCTTGCCTTACTCGAAAAAAATGTTAACTGGAATATGAAGGATGCCCATTTTTTCTTAACCACTTTGAAGAAGGTTGTCGGCAATTATTTTCGGTTTTGGTCAAAAATCCCAGTTCGTTATTAAAAAACGAATTCGTGATCAACCCGCACAATAACATCAGCTGTTGTTCTCTCAAACGTGATCTGAGCTTTCAGCGGGCCATCGACTTTGTCCACAAACTTGATCCGAGGGATGCCGCTCAATGTATTGTTCAGTGTATATTTGAGGCAGGCATTTTGCCATCCACCGGTAAACACGATTTGTTCCAGTCCGGTAAATGCCATCAGTGCCATTCGCAAACGAAGGACCTGGGAATCAATGGCATCATCTTTAAAAACCGGAATAACGTGATAATTATAGTGCTGTTGAAATTCATTCAAGTAGTCCGGAGGGTCTAACGTTTCCAGGGCCAAATTAAGCTGATAGATTTTGATACGTTTTTTGAGAAGTGTTCGGATCCTATCTTTTAAACTTATCATATAACTGTTTGGATTCTGGCCAGTTATCGGGCTGACACCAATGGCAAATTCGTCCGGATGGACAATTACGTATGCAGTATGCCGGTCCAGGTATTTGTGGATGGATTTTTTTTTCATTTACATTGCTTTGCGGTAGTAGAATTTGCCCATATTGGCCAGGTCAAACCGCTTCATGATTTTCTGAATGGTGACAGAGTAATCCAGACAAAAATAACCGCCCGGATTCAGTGATCTGTAAAATTGGCGCAGAATTTTTTCCTGGGTATGTTCATCAAAGTAAAAGAGCACATTTTTACAAAACAGGGCATCAAAGCCGACATAGCGATTGTTCGATATAATTTCGAGTAAGTTCAGTTCACTAAAAACAACCATGTTTCTAAGCTCTGTTCCCACTAGATAACCCGCTTGATTTTTGATGAAATACTGGGGCAAGTACTCGTGCGGTATGGCTCGTTGGGCCTGTTCAGAATACTGTCCAATACGACAAAAGTCTATTGCTTGGGGATCTATATCGGTTCCCAGCACCTGACAGTTCAAGCGTTTGTCTTCAATCATTGTGGCTAAAATAATGGCCAATGTATATGCCTCTTCTCCGGTGGAACAGCCAGCGGACCAAATTCGGATGATTGAACTTCCGATTTTCTTTTTTGCAGATTCGATCTCTGGCAGGCAAACCTCGGCAAAATAGGCCAATTGGTCAAAATCTCTGAAAAAAAACGTTTCATGGTTTATAAAAAAACGCAGCAGATGATCAAAGTCAGAAGTATCCGATTGGTTTCGTATCAGTTTAATGTATTCCAGGGGAGTAATACCCCGCTTACGAATTTGTAAATTAATCCATCGCTTCATGGACAGTAGCAGATTACTGGTAATGACAATTCCGGTTCTGTCGTGAATAATGGTGCAAATCTTTGTGAGTTCATTGGTTCCGAAAGTATTATTCATAATGACCTTTTTGTGATAATCTTAGGGTCAAAATCGATAAACAAGTTTTTTAGAACTTTTTTTCAATAAGATCCTCATTTTTCATTGAATGGAAGCGCCCAAAACGATATTTAAAACATCGGCCAGTTGTGCCTTTGAATATGGCTTGGGAACGATTCCACAAAAGCCATAATCCTCGTAATTTGACATAATGGGGTCATTGGAATAGCCACTTGATACAATTGCCTTGATATCCGAGTCAATCTTTAATAATTCGGCCATTGTTTTTAAACCTCCCATTCCTCCTGGGACAGTTAAATCAAGAATGACTGCATCAAAAGAATCATTGGAATAATAAGCATCTTTATACATTTCGACAGCTTGCGAGCCATTCGTCGCACAGGCAATTTGGTAACCCATCTGGTTCAGCATTCTCTTCAACATTTTTAATATAGCTTCTTGATCATCCATAATTAATATTTTGCCTTGTCCATGATGTTTTGACTCAATCTGTTCTTTATGTGCATTCGAATCCTTTGTCGAAGCAGGTAAATAAACAGTGAAGACAGTTCCTTTATCGAGCTTTGAGTCAACTGTAATGTGTCCATCATGTCGTTTGATGATAGAATAGGTTGATGCTAAACCCAGGCCGCTCCCTTTTTGCTTGGTTGTGAAATAAGGGTCAAATATACGTGAAAGATGTCTTTGTGATATACCCACCCCCTGGTCTTTAAAAACCATTTTGATGTATCGTCCTGCTTGTAATGAGATATCGCCGCCATTTTCAATGTGGACATTTTCTGTGAAAATACTAATTGTTCCACCATTTGGCATGGCTTGATTGGCATTGATGACCAGATTGTTGACAACTTGATTGATCTGACCTTCATCCACCTCAGAAAGCCATAACTCTTCAGACAATTCAAATGTGCATTTCGATTGCGCACCTCTAATGGAAAAAATAGCGGCATCACTGATAATTCTGTTGATATCTGTAACTTTTTTTACCGGTGCGCCGCCCTTAGAAAAGGTCAGCAGCTGAGTTGTCAGAGATTGTGCTTGTTTTGATGATTCTTGCATGTCAGTAAGGATTTCGTAAATTTCATCATCCTTATTTAGCTGGCTAATAATATAGGATATATTCCCAGTGATAATACCAAGCATATTGTTAAAATCATGGGCAATGCCGCCAGCTAAGGTTCCTATGGCATCCATTTTTTGGGATTGTTGAAGTTGTTTTTCAATACGTTTTCGTTCAGTGATATCCACATGCGTACCAATAACCCTTACCGCTTCTCCATTTTTATCAAAAAAAACATTCGCCCTTGACAGAATGTTAACCCAATGACCATTCTTATGAAGCATTTTGAATTCTTTTTCGAAAAATTTCCTTTTACCTGCGAGAACCTCGTTCATAACTCTCCAGGAATCTTTAACATCATCCGCATCAGTAAGTCGCTCCCATTGGGAAAATTCGTTTTTGATTTCATGGTCTTCATAACCCAGTAATCTTTTCCAGACAGGTGAGTAATATATTTCATTGGTTTTTAAGTCCCAGTCAAAGAGACCATCATTAACAGACTGCATTGCCAATTCAAAACGTTTTTTTTCATCAATAAGCGCATCAATGGCCATTTTTCGTTCTGTAATATCTTCATGGTTGCCGATCATGTAAAGAGCGTCACCATTTTCATCTCTTTCAACAACTTTGGCAACAGCTCGAATCCATCGATAGTCACCGCTTTTGGTTTTCATGCGAAATTCATTCTCGTATATATCGGGCTTTGTAGTTAAAAATTCATTGGCTAACGTTAAGGCGTGATCTTTGTCTTCAGGATGAATCAGACGCAACCAATTTTCAAAGTTTGCTGGAAATTCATTGGGCGTAAAGCCTAACATTTCATAATATTTGGGACTGAAATAGAGTTCATTGGTTTTAAAATTCCAGGACCAAATGCCATCAGCAGTGGCATCCAGCGTAAGTTGAAGTTCTTTTTTGCTGTTACGTAAATCCGCTTCAGCCTTTTTTCGTTGATTCACTTCAGCAGTTAGCTTTCTGTTGAAATACAATAAAAAAGTGGTGCCCATACTCAGTAAAAAAATAACTGCAATTGCAACAAGGATAATTTTTTTTAACCAGGTATAGTCAATTTTTTGATTGGGATTGTATAAAAAATTGTTCAGCGGATAATTGGGATCAATGAAACCCAATTTTTCGTATGTTCTGGCAATATGTTTCCATCGGCCAGGATTCATATGACCAATTTGAACCAGCTGAGGCATGATAATTTTTTGAATAGATTCAGCTTCGTATTTGAGGTGCTGGCGTGTTTTATTGACGCCATATTCTTTTAAAAGAATATCGATGATATCATCTGGATGCTCCATGGCATATTCCCATCCACGCAAAGAAGCGTTCAAAAAATGGGCAACCCGTTGAGGATTGTTTTCAAGCTCATGTTCAGTGGTAAATAAGCAGTCACTGTAAAAATCCACTCCATAAGTTTGCGGTGAAATGATGCCGGGTTCTATTTTCTCGTTCAACATATGCCATGGTTCATTTGTAAGGTATGCACTGACAGCATCTGTACGACCTTCTATTAAATCATTTAAATGATAGGTTTGATCCAGTCGATGAATAGAATCAATGGGGATACCTTCATTTAAAAATGCTGCAAGGATATCAGCATCCTTTTTTCCAGGCAACAACATCACTTTTTTGCCGATGAGATCCTGCAGATTTGTTATCCCAGAATCTCTTCTGACCAAAAGAATGGATGGTGAATGTTGAAAGATTGGCGCTAATACAACAAATGGTTCCCCAGCCTTTCGATGAAGCAGTAGCTCTGCGCCAGCAATGCCATATTGTGCTCGACCTTCAAGCACTTCTTCACGTGCAAATCGACCTTCGCCGCCTTCAATGAGAGTCACGTTTAATCCGACTTCTTTGTAAAACCCTTTGTGTAATGCGGCATAATATCCGGCAAACTGGAATTGGTGTTTCCAGGCCAACTGAAGGCATATTTTTTCTGATGCTCGGGATGTGTTAACACTAAACACAAGGGACAAAAAAATTATTATGAAAAATATGACGCTTTGATATGATAAAAATTTTTTTTCATACAAAATATTTTGTTGCATGTTGCCATACCTTGAATGCTTATGCATTCAGAATATAATTTCTTGAGCCTGAATGATCATTTGTGAATAATTTATTTATTTGTTAATTTTTTGCTAAGGAAAGCTCTGAAAATAAGTTCATCATTTATTAATTGTTCATTTTGTTTTTGAACCATGATTACACTGATGAAGATGTATCAGATGAATTTAAAGTGTTTTTATTTCATCTTACTCATCTTCTTCAGTGTAATCATGGTTCAAAAACAAAATGAACAATTAATAAATGATGAACTTATTTTCAGAACCTTCCTTATGAGGATATTCCCTTTATAGATGATTTTCAAGTAATAATATTTTTTAGCCTCTCCTTTTCAGTGTATGATGGGATCAGATTTAAGACAGAAGGCAAAATTTCATATGATTCATCTTCTTCAGTGTAATCATGGTTCAGAAACGAATCAACAAATATTGAATAATGAGGAATTTATTTTCTAAGATATACTCGAACTTATTATTTATCAATGACTTAGAGGCTGAGCCGGCTTACCGAAGGGAAAAAAAAGGAATAATTGTTGGGGCGATAGTGTCAAAAGTATAATCTTTGATTACTTGCTCCCAGAGAACACATTATTTCATAGCTGATTGTGTTTGCATGAGATGCTAACTCATCCGCTGATATATAGTCATTTCCTTGTTTTCCCAATAAAGTAACGACATCTCCAATGTTTACATTTTGAATACCGGAAACATCAACCATGATCAGATTCATGCATACACGCCCCAGAACTGGCGCTCTTTTTCCCTGGATCAACACAGATGCTCTATTGGAGAACATCCGGTTGTAACCATCAGCATAGCCTACCGGAATCGTTGCGACACGTGTTGGCTTTTGGGTTTTGTATGTTCGACCATAACTGATCGTTTCACCTTTGGGAACAGTTTTGACAAAAATCACTTCAGACTGGAATGACATGGCAGGCTCAAGTTGATTCGCCATGGGCCATTGAGGGGAAGAACCATAAATGGCGATGCCAGCCCTTCCAATTGGATAGTTCAACCCCTTGCAATCAGTAATACCACCACTGTTGGCAATATGACTGTCTACATTTCCATAAGGCGAAATGGCCTCTTTAAAAATTTTCATTTGTCTTTCTGTGTATGGATCATCCGGCTGATCAGCCACTGCAAAATGCGAAATAAAACCATTGACTTGAAGACCTGGCAATTTTTGAATGGTGCGCATAAAATGTTCAAGATTTTCTGGATATATTCCCAATCGGTTCATACCGCTATCCACTTTTACTTGAACTTTTGCCACTTTGTTATATTTACGAGCAGCTTGAGAAAGGGCGGACGCAGTATCTTTTTGAAAGATAACAGAGACGAATTCCCTTTCAATAATGCTGTCCATATTTTTTAGATCTGCACCTTTTAATATCAGTATCGGTGCGTCAATGCCTTCGTCTCTCAAAGAAAGACCTTCGGAAACGTCAAATACAGCAAATTGAGAACATCCTGCACTTACTAAAGCTTTTGTAACAGGAACCATGCCATGTCCATACGCATCAGATTTAACAACAGCCATTAAGCTAATATCTGGCCCAGCCCACTGCTGCAATAAATGATAATTATGGGTAATTGCTTGTAAATTAATTATTATTTGATTGGTATTCATGAATCTGCTTTATATTAACATATCATTGGATTGTCAAGAATTGAAGATTATAGGATTCGACAAATCCTTCAATATTTTTAATATCATTAATAATGTATGTATATAAAATAATGAAAATGAATAATCTGAAAAAAAACATTTCATCAGCCTTGAATGTTCCATAATTCAACGTCAAGCTGATGCATACAAGCTTTTCATTTTTGTTTTTGAAATCACTGAAAAAAGGGTCGACTTTTTGGAGATGCGTCCGCTCTGGTTATAGATTTTTCCTTGACAAGTATTCCATTTGTATGTATAGCTTTGTGATTAATCTAATTTCGTATTTTTGCATGATAAAAATTATCATGCACAAACCTAACACAGCAATTGTCGATGTCACAGGCAATTGTAAAAACAATCAAAGAGGATGCGGATGACGACAAATGATCAAAACGCGAAAAATGAATCGCACAAGGCTTGCACTGGCGCAGGGCCGGGGACGATTACTGTTTTTTTCCTGGTGGGGGTTGCGGCAAGTATGATCTTTGGGTGGATTGTTTTTCCGGAGCTTCTCTATTCAAAAAAACATCAGCCCATTGACTATAACCATCGGGTGCATCTGGGTATTGTTTCCAATGGATGTCAGAGTTGCCATTTCTTTCATGAAGATGGCAGTTTTTCAGGTATTCCTGATCTGAACAATTGTCGGGAATGTCATGAGGAGGTCCAGGGAGAAAGCAAGGAAGAAGTTAAGCTTGTTGAGCAATATGTCAGCAAAAATCGAGAAATCCCCTGGCTGGTATATTCCAGACAACCCGACTGTGTATTTTTTTCCCATGCAGCTCATGTTAAAAAGGTTGAGATTGAATGCAAGGTCTGTCATGGCCCAATTGGCCAATCAACAAATTCACGTGTGTATGAAGAAAATCGAATTACAAAAGTTAGCAGAGATATATGGGGAAAAAATATTGCTGGAATGAAAAAGAATTCCTGGGATCGCATGAAAATGGATGATTGTGCTGATTGTCATGCAGAAATGGCGGGGAAAAAAGATGCCTGCTTTGTATGCCATAAATAGCATCACAATTATTCGTACACAGGTCGGTATTTTTCAAGCGAGATGTAATGACATTCAACCTTGATTTTGTTAAGAAAACTCAAGGATTGAACATAATAAAAGAGGAAAAAAACGATGAAAATAGATCGTAGAGCTTTTTTATCACTGGGTCTGGGCGCCGCTGCAGGAACCGCTATCACGCCACTTCCCTGGAAATTGATCGATGATTCATCTATCTGGACACAAAATTGGCCCTGGACACCCATTCCACCGGTTGGAAAAGTGACACATGTCAACTCAGTTTGTACGCTTTGTCCGGGGGGATGTGGTATTACAGTCCGAAAATCCGGTGATCGAGCAATCAAGATTGAAGGCAGGGATGATCATCCTGTGAACAAAGGCGGTATTTGTATGCTTGGCCTGTCTGGTCTTCAATTGCTTTATGGCCCAACTCGTATTCAAACGCCTTTAAAACGTGTGGGTGAACGTGGTGATAATAAATATAAACCCATTTCATGGACTGAAGCACTGACAACTCTTCAAAAGTCTCTCCAAAAATTGCGGGATGATAATAAATCGAGTGAGATGGCATGTATTCTGGGGAATCATTCTGATAATTGTATTGAGTTATTCAAACGTTTATGCCAGGCATATGGCACACCCAATGTCTTTCAGATGCCATCAGCCCAAGATATTACAGCAGAAGGTTTGAAACGCATGCAAGGTGATGACAGTTCCATTGCATATGACTTAGAAAATGCGGATTATATTCTTAGTTTTGGTTCAGCACTTATGGATGGATGGGGCGCACCGGTTAATATGTATCAAACCCATGGGGAACGAAAATCTGCATTGAAACCATCTAAAGCACGTTTGGTCCATATTGATTATCGCCTGTCAAATACAGCTGCAAAAGCAGATTCATGGTTTGCTGTCAAACCTGGAACAGAGGCTATTCTAGCCATGGCAATGGCCCAGTATATTATTCATGAACATCGGTATAATCATAATTTCGCCAGGAAATATGTACAGGGTCTGGATGCATTCAAATCAATGTTGGACAAATCCTATACTCCTGAAAAAGCGGCTTCAATAACTGGGTTGGATTCTGAAATTATTCGATTTCTGGCAAAAGATTTTTCACAGGCCAAACGACCTGTTGCCCTTTTTGGTAGAGGATGCCTTGAAAGTGCAGGTAGCGTTCAGGAATTCATGGCAATTCATGCCTTGAATGCCTTGGTTGGCAATATCAATGAAAAAGGTGGGGTTTGGGCAAAGCCTGAGATAACACTCCAAAATTGGAAACCTGCAGAATTGGATGGCATTGCCATTGATGGATTAAATCAGAAACCAATTGATCCGGATTCCACAACAAAAAACAATCGTCCGCATCGCCTGATTGATGCTATCTCTCAGTCTAATTCGTCACCTGTATCATGTTTATTGGTTTATGGCGCCAATCCTGTCTACCAATTATCCAATCAATCTTCTGTTCAAAAAGCCTTTGCCAAAATACCAATGGTTGTTAGTTTCTCATCATTTATGGATGAAACCGCGATCGTGTCAGATTTAATATTACCAGATCATTTCTATCTGGAAAAAATGTGTGCAACAATGACACCGCCGGGTATTCAAAAGCCAATCATCAGTTTACAAAAGCCTGTGATAAAACCGATACACGAAACGCGTCATTCAGGAGATGTTGTTATCAATCTGGCGAAAAAAATGGGCGGGGCGATTGCCAATGCTTTCCCATGGGCCAATTATGAAGCATGTTTGAAAAAACGTATGGGTTATAATTGGAAGGAACTGGAAAAGAAAGGCTTTGTTGAAGATTCGACATATAAACCAGTCAGACGCTTTTCAACAGTATCCCGAAAATTTGAATTTATATCAGACAAAAAACAAAAAATACAGTTTGAGCCGATTGCCATTGATGGTGATATGAAAAAATATCCTTTACTTTTAGTGCCATGTGATTCCATTCGATTGGTGGCAGATGGTTCCCCTACCCCGCCCTTTATGATAAAAACGTTGGAAGATAGTGTTCTCAAAGGCAATGATGTACTGATTGAGATCAATTCCCTAACTGCAAAAAAATTGGGACTGAGACATAATGATGTTGCCAGTTTGAGTACGCCACAAGGCAGTGCGCGTGTTCGTGTTAATGTCCATGAAGGCATCATGCCCGATGTTGTGGCAATCCCCAGAGGTCTGGGACATACCGCCTATGATGATTATCTTTCTGGAAAAGGGGTCAACTATATGTCTTTGATCAAACCGGTTGAAGATTTGGTCACAGGTCAGGATGTTGCCTGGGGTATTAGGGCAAGACTTTCAAAAGCATAAGTGACGCTTATAATAGAGGTTTAAATGAAACAATCAAGCACACATCAAAAAATGAATAAATATGGCATGGTCATCGACCTGGATAAATGCACGGGATGCGGATCTTGTATGGTGGCCTGCATGGCTGAAAATAATGTCCCTTTTCGTAAAGATGAAACCGATAAAGCCAAGAGCATTACATGGATGCGCGTTTACAAAATAACAAATGGCAAGTCTTTTCCAGATGCTGACATGTGTTATATACCGCGTCCCTGTATGCAATGTGGTGGCATGCATGATGATGGCCATTCCCCTTGTGTTTCGGTTTGTCCGGCTGTTGCAACAGACTACAGCTATGAAACAGGTATTGTCAGTCAGATTTATACGCGATGCTTTGGGTGCCGATATTGCATGGCGGCCTGCCCATATCATGCCCGATATTTTAACTGGTGGGATCCGGTTTGGCCAGAGGGGATGGAACGCAGTTTAAGTCCAGATGTCTCCCCACGTATGCGCGGTGTTGTTGAAAAATGTAGTTTTTGTTTTCACCGCTACCAACTGGCAAAAGACAAGGCGTTTGTTGAAGGGCGAGTGACCCTCAAGGAAGATGAATATCAAACATCATGTACTGAGGCCTGCCCATCAGGTGCGATCACCTTTGGCGATCTTGATGATTCAACCCATGAAGTTTACAAACTCAGGCAACGCAAAAATGCTTTCCGATTACTGGAACGGCTAAAAACCAATCCCAAAGTTTATTATCTGACAACACGTGAATGGGTTCGTAAATCATTAGATAATTATCTTCCAGATGAAGTGCCTCAAGTTGTGGCAGCGCATCATTAAACTAAAAGGAAGGAGTAAAACATGGATTCTGCACTTATCCCAAAAGGGTTGAAACGATGTCCCTTTTGGCAATTTGCCCTTTTTATTGGTATAGCTGGCCTAATAGCACTGTGGGGCGTTTACGCCATGTTTTTATGTTGGTTCAAAGCTCTCAATCAGACCAACATGAACGATTATTATGGATTTGCCCTCTGGATTTGGGCAGATTTGGCAGTCATTGCATTGGGTGGCGGTGCCTTTTTTAGCGGATTTCTTAAATATGTTGTGGGAAAGGACGAACTAAAAAATATTATCAATTATGCAGTACTCATTGGCTTTATCTGCTACAGTTCAGCATTGTTGATATTGGCAATTGATATTGGTCAACCCCTGCGCGGATGGTTTATTTTCTGGCATGCCAATGTTCATTCCATGCTGACTGAAGTCGCATTTTGTTTGTCCTGTTATTTTGCAGTACTGACAATTGAGTATATTCCGCTGATATTGGAAAATCGTCAATTAGATAAGATTCCTTTTTTACACAATCTTTCTCATAATATGCATGAAATTATGGGAATTTTTGCCGCAACTGGCGCATTTTTATCCTTTTTTCATCAGGGATCATTGGGTGGTGTCGCTGGAGTTTTGTATGGGCGACCTTTTGCATATCGAGAAGGGCTGTTTATCTGGCCATGGACATTCTTTTTGTTCACCTGGTCTGCTGCAGCTTATGGCCCTTGCTTCACGCTGACCCTCACAAAATTAATTGAAAAAGTCACTGGAAAAAAACTGGTCAAAGACAATGTCATAGATCTGTTGGCCAAAATTTCAGGATGGATGATCCTCACTTACATGGTTGCTAAATTGATTGATACCTGGTATTGGGCTGCTGTATTGGCACCACAGGCTGGCTTTTCCTTTTCTGATTTTTATTCCAATAATGCATTTTATGGACAGTGGATTGTTTTTCTTGAGTTAATCCTCGGCGGGATTGTACCGGCAGTTATTTTGACGAACAAAGGGATGCGACAAAACTCTACATTATTGACTTTAGCAGTAGTTCTGGGAAGTATTGGCGTCTGCACCAATCGTTGGGCGATGGTTTGTCAAGTCATGGCAGTTCCTGTGTTACCATTTGAACCCTGGCAGTTGTATATTCCAAGCTGGCAAGAGGTTGCAACCACAATATTACCTGTCGCCTATGGGGCAATCTTGATTGCAATATCATACAGATATTTGCCAATTTTTCCTCAGGAACGAGAATTAAATCCTTTAGATACTCACACAACTGCAGAGGAGGAACTTCCTGAATCCGGCAAACTACAACCGGCAGTTGCTTAAGAACGATAAAAACTCAATGTTCAAGTTTTTTGGCAATCATACTCACAGGTCAGAGAGAAAAAACGAAGGATTCGAATGAATGGAGCCAAACCCAAATACTTGAACATTGAAAAATGAATGTAACACATCAATATTGTTTTAGTGTTGCAAACGAAAGGATCAACGAATGTTTCCATTTATTTTTGAATGGGTATGGGATATGTCGCATATCGTTTTTATGGGTGGACTATGGTATGCTTTGAGCATTATTGGTGCTGGCATGACATGGTGTATTGTTAAAACGATTATTGACACCATGAACGCAGATAAAAATGTACATCATTAAATAACTAATTTTATATTAAAAAGGTACGATAAAAAAAATCGTACCTTTTTTTTGCTTCTTTTCATTAAAAGTAATGAACTGTCAACCCTTAAATTGATACGCACGCTCATTTTAAATCGACCTTCGCACCACTAAATGTATGGTCAAGTTTTTTTAGAACAACGATGGGTGCGTATATATAAATTAACAAAAAGCCTAATGACCCTTCAATTCACTTATAAAATTCTTTCATTGTGCAATTAATAATTTAACTTATATAAAACCTATTTTAATGTATCGGAAAAAGAAACATTCGATAATGAGGAACTTATTTTCAGCGCTTAAATGCTCATAAAATAAAAAAAATTGCCCGAAGGGTAATTCTTTTCAACTCAATATCATGTTTCCTTAGCGGTCATAATTTTTCGGGTATAAAAAAGTATTCGCAGGGTATGAAAAAAATTAATCGTTGCATAAAAATGTACGATCTTGGCAATTGTAAGAACAGCTTGGGGCTAAAGCCGGCTTTAGCCGGCTTTAGCCCTATTATAGCAAAGCAAAAATAATGCCCCAGTTTTTAATTTGTTTAACCATAATAGATATCCAATTTGACAATCATATCTTTCTTTGATACGCATAGAACCGATAATTAAAATGTATCGGAAAAACACAAATTCGATAGATATCATTATTCAATATTTGTTGATTCGTTTCTGAACCATGATTACACTGAAGAAGATGAATAAGATGAATTTATAGTGTCTTTATTTCATCTTGTTCATCTTCTTCAGTGTAATCATGGTTCAGAAACGAATCAACAAATATTGAATAATGAGGATCTTATTTTCAGCGCTTAAATGCTCATAAAAAAAATTGCCCGAAGGGCATTATGTTCATGTATCGGAAAAACAAAAATTCGATAGATATTATTTGTTGAATCGTTTCTGAACCATGATTACACTGAAGAAGATGAATAAGATGAAATAAAGACACTTTAAATTCATCTTTTTCATCTTCTTCAGTGTAATCATGGTTCAGAAACGATTCAACAATATTCAATAATGAGGAACTTATTTTCAGCGCTTAAATACTCATAAAAAAATTGCCCGAAGGGCATTATGTTCTAATTATTTTCTTACTAATAACCAATATACGATTCGTCAAAATAATTATTAATTCGGAAGCAAATAACATGTTTTTATGAAGGAAATATTAATTGGTTTAAGATTCAGCGAAGACAGCAGTTTACTGTTTCTAATGAGGAGCATATTTTTCGAACATTCCAAACAATAAAAACATTTAAAAAATGGGAGAAAAAAAATGAAAGTATCAAATGCCCTCTATAAATTATCCGATTTTAATCATGAATTAAAATTGGATCAACTCAAAAGAAAACTTGCTCAAGGTAAAACTAATCGTATTACCTCACAATTATCCCCACATAACAATGAAAGTGCTTCTTCAATAGATCTTCATACAATCAGCCATCAAGTTCTTTCTCAATCAAACATGGATCAATTTATTAAAAATGTGGAAAAGGATGCCGACGATCTTGGTTTAACAGGTAAAGAAAGAGAAAACTATGTTTCTACAGGCGTTCATTTAAAACAAAAAGAGAATCCGGCCCTTGGGCTATTGTTTGATATTGCACCGCCTTCCAATGATCAGTATGATAATTTCAACAATTTGGTATCTGAATTGAAAGGTTCGGAACAATCTCATTTTCTTTCTGCTGCCAGTCATGCAGGAAATAATGTCAGTCAACTGGTTCAACAAACAAGCACGCTCGAAGGAACTGAACGGGCTCAATTCCTTAGTGCTGCTGAAATGGCTGGAGAAAATGTGGGGTCATTTATTCAGATGACAACTACATTGTCAGGATCTGAAAGAGCCGATTTTCTATCTCAAGCTGCCAGTCAAAACAGCAAAGAAGATTTAGTCAGTTTAATTGAATCTAAAAATAATGAATTGGTTCAGAAAAATACAATTGAAAAAGGAGTAACCATTGTAAATATTAAAATATCCGATATTTCCTACTCAGAAAATAATGATGGAACAGTAACTGCTACAGGCAAAGCCGATTTATCTGCATATGGCCTTGGAAGTTCTGTTGATGTTGATCTTGATGTAGACGAAAATTTTAAAATTTCAGGTGCGTCTACACAAAACAATCTTAACTTGAACATTGGGGGAGAATTTTTAAACAATGAGATTTCTGGCGGTGTGAACATTCAAGGTACTGCAAATATCAGCAACAACGGCCTGTCAATAGAAGGTAATGTGTCATTCAATGCTTTTGGTCAGGAACTCACAATCAGTGAGGGAGATTTTTCAATTTCAAAAGGTCCGGGTAATACAACCAATGTTTCTTTCAACGGCGGAACGCTGAGTGGCATGGGCGTTCAAACAAATGTCAGCGGATCCATATCTACTGATGGCACACTTAATGGAACATCGTTAATGCTGTCAACAAAGGCATCTATCGCAACAGACATGATACCGGGTTTTGATAAATTACAGGATGCCCTGAAAAAAGTTGGTCTTGATGTCAATACAACACTATCTTCCGCATCGATTGTTTTTAATCCAGGCCAGGACACTTTTAGTGTAAGAACTGACGGTTTCACCTTTGATATGTCCAAATCTGATGATGGGACACAAACAATTGATATTACAAAAATATTGAATGATAATGATGGCACCTCAACGACGTTTACAGCGAAAATGATCGATGGTAACTATTATGATGAAAATGCACAGAGAACTGTTAATGGACAATATTTTGAAGCACATCTCAAATCCGGGCTCGATACAAGTTTTATTCCAGGCTTTGGTGAGATGCAATCCGCGCTTTCAGATTTGGGAGTAAATCTGGATACAGACAGTACGGATGCCTTTGTTTCTTTTGACCTGGAGAGAGACGTATTCTCATTGAGTTACAATGATATGAGGTTTGAATCATATACCAATGAAAAGAATGAACGAATGGTTTCATTTGGCGGCTTTTCATTTGGTTCTGGCGTATCGCTGGAGCTTTCAGATGTTACGTATAATGCAAATACAAATGCCATTTCAGCAACTGTAAAGGGTGGGGTCGGAATTGGCGTCGGAGATT
>Ga0272440_1000079_pt1 | contig 76880 bp, 65 predicted proteins | sample SSMMMBAug17_FD_192440 | JGI IMG/M metagenome (GOLD analysis project Ga0272440, IMG submission 192440) | Marine sediment archaeal communities from Little Sippewissett salt marsh, Falmouth, MA, United States - SSM-MMB-Aug17 | ecosystem: Environmental > Aquatic > Marine > Wetlands > Sediment ... | reverse complement strand
GTCATCTTTTTTGCGGCTTTTTCGTATGTGATTTTCCGGCCATTTCCCAGTAACATCATTCAATGCCGCAATAGTTTGTGATTTACTTGAAATGATAGGCTTTTGAAATGTTTCTCCTTGCTTTCCGGAAATTAAGAGCGTGTCACCAGTATTTCTATTACTGCGTTTTCGCATGTGATTGTCCGGCCAGTTGCCGGTGACATCGCCCAAGCGAATGGCGATAAAATCGACATCTGCATGATCAGATTGTAAGTCAATAATGGTGTGTTTTGAATTATATTCGATATTATAATCATTGATCACGTCAGCACTGCTCCATGATGAACAATCTACTATGGGTTCACTGACAAATGCCCAGTGAACGTTTTCAGGATCAAATTCTGTGATCAATCCTGCGGACAATCGTGCAACCAATGAGGTATCCATCGCGCTTGTATCTCCATTTCGAGAAACATCAGCCGCAATCAATTCATAACAATCCAACTCTTCTAAAAGTACAATTGAGCGTGCAATGATTGACGCATCCATCGGACTGATACTCTCATCAAGCGTATCCACATTTCTTGATGCCTCAAGCGTATAGTCTCCGGTGGGTATATTTGAGAATGTATAATGGCCATAGGTATCGGTTGTTGTTTCATATGTCTTGTTTCCATTCAATACGATATTTACGTTAGATACAGGAGAATCGCCTTTATAATACAATGATTTGCCCGCTATTGTAAAACGAACAGCCTGCACATTGACTGAAACTACTGATGAAATCGTCTCATTTTCATCACTTAACCATAAATTTAACTGAGCCGTACCAAATTGGTTTTGCACGGGAACGATGGTCATTGTCAGTTGTGCGGTTCCTGAAGGCCCGGGAAGAATTGAATATGTTGCATCCTGATTTTGTACCAGTCCCTGACCTGCAAAGGTAACACCTGTGTAGGCAATCAAATCAGGCTTGTCAGTTGTGATGTATAATGACAAGGATGTCGAATCAACGTCTGATATAGTCAATGGTGCCTGAATGGATTTGTTTTCATCAAGTTCAAATGATGACTCAGCGACAATTTCAGGCAAATCATTCATATTGTTCACTGTGAGAGAAAAAGTATCAGAAATGTCTGCGCCACTCAAATCTGATGCCTTAACTTTGATATGAATCTGTCCAACATCATCATTTGTTGGAATGCCTGAAAAAGATGCTGCCATTGCATCAAAAGTCAACCATGATGGCAGGGCCTGACCATTGGTTTGTTTGGCAGAATAAGAAAGTACATCATTTACATCAATATCATTAAAGGCATTTTCAATGGTATATTCAAAAGGTGCATCTTCATCAATTGTTTGATCAATTAAGGGTTCAACAAGTTCAGGAACGTCATTCATTTCATTCACTGTGATTGTGATATTCGCAATGTTTGATTCAGCCTTTCCATCACTGGCAACAAAGGTTAACATACGTTGGCCTGAAAAATCGGCTTCTGGTGTGTAACTCAATTCTCCTGTTACCGCATTATAGATGAATTCGTCTTGAGGTTGTGTTGTCACCGTATAAGTCAAATTATCTGATTCATCACTATCACTGGCCTTTAATATGAAAGTACCTGTTGAATCTTCATTTAAAGAAAAGGAATTATCATAAGCAACCGGTACGTCGTTATAGTCATAAATGCGAATCAGTTGTGCAGATGCCACATTGCCGAAACTTGCGGCATCCTGCGCGGCATCAGCAGGGATATCAACAGTTATCTGTCCTTGACTGGCAGGTTTTATTACACAATTATATTGAGTATCTGCGCCACTGAACTGATCCACAAGGCCATTGGTAACAAGAATATCGCTGGCTTCAAAACCAGTCACATTTGTACTGAACAGAATTTCTATTGGAATAGGCGTGATATCAGTTGTTTCAGATGAACTTGATGTTAACGAAACTGTTGGGCGGTCACTGGAATATATACGTTCGAATGTTTCAGAACTCTGGTTGGCATTACCCGCACGATCCATTGCGATATCTGATGGCACTGTCAGAAAGACTTCACCTTGATTGGATGGAACCAGATCCAGTCTGAATGCTTTTGTAAAACCATCCTGTGTGTCAAGTTTCTGAAGGTTCGAAGGTTCGGCATTGGTGATGGACAGATCTGATAAAGTAAAGTCAATGACTGGTTCAGAAAAAACAATACTGACCGGAATGGGGGATTCTGCAACTTGTGTACTGGTTGAAGACGTCAGCGAAACTGTGGGCTTTATAACGTCATACTCAATTTGCAACATTTGGGTCATCGCATTTGCATTACCAGCAAGATCAGAAAAGGCATCAACTTGTATTTGAATTGTCAAAATTCCTGGACTATCTGGCAGCACATCAAATGATGCCAGGTTATCGTTGACAGAAAAATTAATAATATCGCCGACACCCTGTGTTTGAATGTCTGCTTTGTTCAGTTCATTGATCAGTTCATTACACACTAAGGTTATCGGTATGGGAGATTGGTTGGTGGCATAATTTTCAATACTTTGTAATTCAAAAAGAGGGGGGGAAACATCATAAATCAACTGGTATACATTACTTTTTCGGTTTGTATTGCCAGATTTTGAAAAAACAGTATCTTCAGGAATTAATATCGTAACCTCTCCTTCATTCTGCGGAGAAATATTAAAAGAGAATACCTTATCCGAGCCAGTAATGCTTCCTTGAAGCAAGGCATTGGTTAACTGAATATCATCCGACTCCAGATTTTCGACAGGCGAAGAAAAAGTTGCTGTACATGCAATGGATGACTGATTGGTCACAGTGTTAATTTCGGTATTAATGTAAACATCGGGCTGCGTCAGGTCATAAATACGTATAAATGGTTCTGATGCATTATTGCCATTACCAGCACGATCAATGGCTGCATTTTCAGCAATCTTTACAGATATTTCTCCCTGTCCGGGTGGAATAAGGTCAAAGATAAATGTCTTTGCGTAACTGTCTTGCATATCAAGGCTATAAAAATTGATGATCGTACCATATGTAACAATATCTGTTGATTCAAACCCCTTGATATTTTCATTGAATGTAATGGTAATGGGAATAGGAGAAATATTCGTGGTATCTCTTGTATTCGAAGTTATTGAAATGGATGGTGAAACAGAGTCATAATTGCGCACAAGGGTTTCAGAAAGCGTATTGCCATTCCCTGCATTGTCAAAGGATTCGTTTTCAGGAATAAACATTTCTACTGCGCCCTGATTCTCTGGAACCAGTGTCATAAGATAATCATTACCTGTCTGGGTAAAAGAGTCAATTCTTAATACGTTGACTGTTTGAATATTTTCTTTTGTAAACGATTGAACGGATTCTGAAAAAGATACTGTCACATTTATTGATGGCTCTTGCGTATATGCTGGTGATGATGAAACGATACTGACCTGAGGCGCAACAGGATCAAAGATACGAACCAATGAATCTGAAGACTCATTTCCATTACCGGCAACATCCTCAGCCTTGTTTTTTGGAATTTGTACAGAAAATTCACCCGCACCACTTGGTGTGATTTTTAAGGTATAACGGTCATCCGCACCATCGAGATTACTTACTGTACAATTATTGACAAAAATATCTGTTTCGATAAAATGTTCAACAGGCTCACTGAAAAGAACATCAACGGTAATTTCAGCTTGATTGGTTTCCTGTTGTGATTGCGATGAAATACTGACAGAGGGGGGAATTGTATCCAAATTTAATGTTCCCATCGCTTTGGTGCGATTGTCGGCCCGATCTCTAAACTGAACATATATGGTTTTCAATCCCTGTCCTTCGGTCAATTCCCATATTTTCGGGCTAACCAATGGTTCCCACTGCCCTCCAACGCCATGTGCTGTATTACTCAAATACATTTCAATTGCGTTGGTCGCACCGAGAATTAGTGTAATAATACGTGAAGTGGAATATTTATCGGTATTTAAAACAGGATTTGTCGGTGCTTTTGTATCAATACGAATTGGACCATAGGAAATGGTTTCACCAATTTCATCATTGGTACTGGTTGCTGCAATATGAAAATATATACTGATATCATCAACCTCACCATAATCTGTGCTGACAGTTTCCAATGCGTCAATTGGCTGAATGCTCAATGTGTTGATTTCTGTAAAAGCGTAATACTGGTCACTGTTAAAAAGCGTGTAATAACCGCGTATATCAGTAGTATTTTCGGGAGGTCGCCAACTCATCTGGACTGTGCTGGTCTGGGTCGGTGAATTAATCACATGCGATACAGATCTTAAAGATTGTACAGCGTCAGGTGTTACAGCAAATATTGGAGTTGCTGCACCTATGATAAGTACAAAAATGGCTGCTATTATTAATATGTGTAATTGTTTCATGGATGACCTCCATATTTATAAATATTATTCTAAAAAATTATATTTGGCAGGCTTTTTTATTCAATACTTTCAACGATTGCCCTGATTGTCCCAAAACAAAAAGACCATATTGTGTGGCCAGTTGACGTGCATTGTCTTGATCAGAAAAACTGGCCACAGCACCATACAATTTATGATCTGCAAATTCAGGAAACAATCGCTTAAATTTGGGCAATGATTTGCGATAAAAGTGTTCGACATACTCAGGTGTCAGCTTGTATTTTACCTCAACCACGAGCGTTGTGTCACAATTATTCAAAACAATATCATATTGTCCTTGAAGATTTGATTTTTTTTTGTATCGATTCATATTCGCAGTGATATAATCGAAAGAAAGATCTTCAATAGACATTGATTTTTCAAAAGATCGAAAGAAAAATTCTTCAGCATTACTCCTATTACTATTACCAATTCCACCGATTTGCCATGAGAGTTCTTTCATTTGTTTCTTAAATACTTTCATCTCTTTTTCAAGTTTTTCTTCATGATCTTTTTTCTCTTTTGCGTGTTTAGCTTCAAGTAGCTCTTCACGTTCTTTTCTTTCTTTTTCTAGCTTAGCATCATGTTCATTTCTTTCTCTTTTGAGCTTAGCTTCATGATCTTTTTTCTCTTTTGCGTGTTTAGCTTCAAGTAGCTCTTCACGTTCTTTTCTTTCTTTTTCTAGCTTAGCATCATGTTCATTTCTTTCTCTTTCGAGCTTAGCTTCATATTCTTTTCTTTCTCTTTCGAGCTTAGCTTCATGTTCATTTCTTTCCCTTTCGAGCTTAGCTTCATGTTCATTTCTTTCTCTTACGAGCTTAGCTTCATGTTTTAATATTTCTTTTTCGAGCAGATCTTCACGTTCTTTTCTTTCTTTTTCAAATTTTTCTTCGCGGAGATTAGTTGCGAATTCAAGTTCTTCCCTGCGCGCTTTATTTTCGTATTGTAATTTTTCTCTAAAATCCTTTGAAGATTTTGTGAAAACCTCTCTCGCAACTTCACCGATCAATTTTTTAACTTCAGGGATCAATTGTTTTATATAATCATTTTCCATTTTTGCTTCCTTTACTGGCTGAACAATATTTTCTTTACATATTACATAAGAATCAAATGGGAATCTTATTTTTAGAGCATACCATAATTATTAAAATTCATTTGAAAGAACGTCAAGCTTTTTTTTTATGGCATCAAGCACCATCTCAACAGTGATTAATTTCATACATTCGTGATGATTGCATTGTCTTTTAAAACAGGGACTGCATGGCAGGTCAACCCGAACAACAGCATGTTGATTGCCAAACGGGCCTGTGCGCCAGGGGGCTGTGGGACCAAATATTGCGACAACGGGTTTCCCCACTGACGCAGCAATATGCATCGGTCCGGTATCAGTTGTGATAAGTATTTGGGATCTTTCATACAATGCTGCCAATGATTTGAGGCTTGTTTTGCCACATAAGTTGATTGCATTGTATTTCATCATGTTTTGGATTTCAGTCACGCCTTCTGAATCTTCCTTACTTCCTGTAAATACAACCTGAAACCCCCATGCACAGCATTGATCAGCAACACGAGAAAATTTGGTTAAATCCCACAATTTTGTATGCCATTTTGCCATTGGATTAATAGAGATTAATGGTTTTTGATTTAATGCACCATTTCTATACAACTGATAAGCGATATCTCTTCGGTCAGATTCAAAGACAGGTAAATTGAATTCAATTGTTGTAACTGGAACACCCAATTTTTCGATCAAAATCAATTCTCTATAAACAGCATGAAAATCCATATTCACTGCCGGAACACGATGATCAAGCACAATGTAGCTATATTCCGAATGCGCCATGCCAACGCCATAACCCGCTTTTTTTTTTGCACGTATCATGGAAATAAACAGGCTGCTTTTCAATAAATTTTGAAAATCAATAACAATATCGTATTGTCTTTTACGAAGAGAACGAATAAACGCTAAGATTTCTTTTATTGCAGGTATCGCATTTTTAGATTGAAAATCTTTGATCCATTTTTTTCTTTTGGAAACAAGTACCTCATCCAGAGCATGATGTCCTTCAATAATATCCTTTGCAGCTTCTTCAACAAGCCAGGATATATGTGCATGTGGATAATGATTTCGAATGGCATTCAATGCAGGAAGGGTGTGAGTAACATCGCCTATGGCACTGGTTTTGACAAGCAGAATATTCATAACAATTCCTCCACCTTACGATATACCATATCCACGCTGACACCGTCCATGCAAATGTGATGCTTTTCAGGGCATTCTGTTAACAGACAAGGGCTGCATGGGGTTTCTACCTGAACGATATGTGAATTTGGTCCAATGGGACCTGTTGTTATTGGATTAGTAGAACCAAAAATAGCAACCAGTGGAGTCTGTAATGCACAAGCAATATGCATTAAACCCGAATCATTGGTAATAAAGGCATGACATTGTTGAATCAGTGCCATTGCCATACCAAGTGTTGTTTGGCCGGCCATATTAACAGCAGGCATTTGCATTATTTCACAAACTTGTTCCCCAAGTTCTCTGTCTTTTGGGCCGCCAAAGATGAGAATTCCTGCATGATATTCTTTAGCAATCCGATCAGCAAGTTGGGCAAATCGTTGGGGAAACCACTGTTTGGCTGTGCCGTAAGTTGCGCTGGGATTCAAACCAATCCATCGGATTTCAGGTGACGAATTAATCTCTTTAAGAAAGCGATAAGCTGACACACGATCTTGTGTGCCAATAAAAAGTTCCAGGTTCAGACCGGCATTCTGAATACCTGCAAGCTCAAGCATTTTTACATAGTATTGTGTTTGATGTATCCGTTTGATGTCTTTTGAAATTGGAACAGCATGGGTCAACAACATGCCTCTTGCATCGGTATTAAAACCAATGCGGCGATCAATTCTCGCACAAAATGTAAGAATTGCAGCCTCTATCGCATTCTGAAGAAGTATTGCGGTATCAAACTGACGTGCGCTGATATCTTTAATTAGCTGAATTTTTCCTTGAAGCCCTGAGTGACATCCATTTGCGTCATAATGCATGATATCATCAATATATGGACTATATTGAAACACTGGCATAACCCAAGGTTTCGCCAGTAGTGTGATATGGGCATGCGGAAAATTCTTTCGGATTGAACGTACAGCCGGCGTCGTCATGATAGCATCACCAATCCAATTGGTGCTTCTGATCACAATTCGACGTATTAATCTATGAATATTTACCAATGGTTTCATGATGGTTGACTTTCAAAATATTGAATCAATATTGCATTGCGTTGCAGGTCAGAAATTAATCAGGAATTGAAATGGTGTGTTGACCTTCCATAATATACAGGCCAACCAGCTTGTGCCCTTTGAAACGTTCTGCATTATCTTTGCTGATATGTTTTATCTGTGTCTTTAAGTACTGGGTTGGAATATTTGAGTCTTCTTCATAATATCGCATATTTAAAACATCTCCAACTTTGTAGTATTCCAGAACAGGTGAATCCTCTTTTACAATAATACACATCCCTTTTTTTGAAATATTCCAAAGCTTACACTGATAAAGACATCCCAGCCCATTGATTAAAAATTCAACGCTATAGTATTGATTAATATGAAAGCGTTTTTCTCTTCGTTGATCATTATCTGACATAATTTTTTTTCCAGTTTTTAGGAATGCTTAAAAAATAAGCTTACCATTTGACCTGATCGAACATTTGAAAAGTCGTGTAGAGACTTAGCACATGCTAGGCCTCTACAGTACAATTACCTCAAATCGAACGATATCAATAAATGGGGACGCTATTTTTCGAGAAGTCTCTACGCAATCTAATTATTGTTCTTTCAAGCGAATAAAGGATGTTATTCTTAGAACATTCCTTGATTAATTATCCATCGGACAGAACCTGTCCTGACAGGTTCTGTCCGATGTCATAAAATTTGAAAAATCTCGTCTAATCATAAAAATTTAAAATATTTAATTGAATAAGTCAAGTATTGTCTGAAGAGGCAGGTTTATTTTTAAATTCGTCGATCAATTTTTTAATCCCTCCGATAAAAAGAAAGATGCCGAGCCCATAAAAACAGCCTTTTGCAAACATGTTATTTGAGGCAATATCGCCCATTTGATTGAACTTTTCTGGCACCTGCAGCACAACCAGAATGCCGGTAATGGACAGAACAATACCCCATATAATCTGTATGGGATTTTTGTTTGAATTCATATACTCTCCCTGTTTTCCAACCTGACACTCATATGGATTGCATAAGAGTACTATTCATTTGACTGACAGTTTACATTTATTTCTTTACGAGATTCATTATGTCTGATTTGATTTTTTTGATTGAAAAGAAAGGCGGCATCCGGATTTGAACCGGAGTATAACGGTTTTGCAGACCGCTGCCTTACCACTTGGCCATGCCGCCTTAAATTGAAAAGAGCGGGAAACGGGATTTGAACCCGCGACTTCAACCTTGGCAAGGTTGCACTCTACCACTGAGTTATTCCCGCTTGATTATGATAAAAAAAAATTTAATACAGAATTATCTATATGTCAAGCATAATTATAAAATTGCTTTAAAAAATTTTCTGAAATAATCTATCCCTGACCATAGTGTAAAAATCAAAGCGATCCATAATAAAACCATACCAATGGCATGAAGATTTATGCCAAAGTAAGGAAAATGAAATAACAAAGGAATGATTGCTGCAATTTGAAAACCTGTTTTGAACTTACCCAGCTGAGTGGCAGAAACATCAACTTTTTCAGCAGATATTCCTCTCAGTCCGGTTACTGCCATTTCACGTGCAATAATGATACATACCAACCAGCCTGGAATCCATTTCAAATTACACAGCATAATCAATGAAGAACAAACCAGCACCTTATCTGCCAATGGATCAAGCACTTTACCAAGATTCGATACCAATCCTCTGCGACGCGCCAGAAAACCATCAAAAAAGTCAGTAACAGCTGCAGCAATAAATAACCAGGCCGCTAAAAATGTTGTCCACCGTGATGGAAACATTAAGAGAACGACAATTCCTGGTGTCGCTATAATTCGATATACAGTTAATGCATTGGGGTGACGCATCAATGTTAGAATTTGTTGTGTTGTCGTCATAGTGTTGTACCTTCATTTTGAATTAAAAAGATTATATCAAGAACGTTCTAAAAATTTGTCTTTACACACCTTACTACAAAATAATAATTCTTGACCATTAATTTCTGCACGAATTCCATCCTTTCTTGGGAAATAAACACCACAAACTGGATCCTGAACCATTTCGTCAATCACTGCCTGCTGCCTGTTATTATTCAAAGGTTCCCGATGTTGATGCGATAATGCTCCAAACATGATTGTTTTGATCGCACGGTACCCAAAATACAAAAGTGCCCAGATTATCAATAATCGTATCATGAATCGCAATATACCTTTTTGTTTTCATCATCAAGACTGAACAATAATGACTGAATTGTTTTGTTCAATATCGGATGATTTAAGTTGGGAGCAATATCTACAAATGGTTGCAATACAAAGCGTCGTTCATGGAGTCTTGAATGTGGCAAAATGAGCTGTGGTGTATCGATGATCAAGTCATCAATAATGAGTAGATCCATATCCAATACTCGGGGACCATATCGTTGTGCCGAAATATCCCGGCCAAAAATTGTTTCAACTTTTTTTGCAATATGAAACAGTTCCATAGGTGGTCGTTTTGTCTTGATTCCAAATACAGCATTAATAAACCACTGTTGTTCTTCAACATACAACGGTTCCGTTTCGTATAACTTTGACTTTCCAATTAATTCAGATTCAGATATTTCAACAAGGGTATCAATTCCATTGGTACAATTGGCTTTTCGGTCACCCATATTACTGCCAACGGCTATATATGCAGTATATATGCTCATACACAGGTTTCTTCCAATAGTTCACCCTGATAGATCAATTGTGTCTGGCCTTCAAGATAAATTTCTGAAAAGGTCATATCATCCTTTTTAAAAAAAATTTTTAAATTTTCACCACCATATGTTTGAATTGTTACTGGCGACTGCATTCCAAATTTAATTGCACCGATTAATGCACATGCAACAGCCCCGGTTCCACATGAATATGTTTCGTCTTCAACCCCACGTTCATATGTCCGAATTGCTGCCTGATTAATATCCACTGGCCGCATAAAATTGACATTTGTTCCTTCAGGCATAAATGCCCGGTGATTTCGGATCAGTGCGCCAGTTCGAACGACAGGGGTATTTTCTAAATCATCAACAATAACAATTGCATGGGGAACACCTGTATTAATTCTGCTTAAATTGGGAATGCCGTCAATTTCTTCATCCAGTTTCAAATGGGAAGGTAAAGGCATAGATATTTGTACGCGTGAGCCTTTTACAATAGCTTCTATCATCCCAATACGTGTTTCGAACTTAAGATGTTCGCCACATATACCCAGCCGATTGGCCAGACGAGATATACATCGTGCGCCATTGCCGCACATATCGGCTTCACTGCCATCAGCATTATAAAATCGCCATTTAAAATCAACGCGCGTTGATGGTTCAATAAATATTAAGCCATCAGATCCTATTGAAAACTTTCTCTGACACAGTTTTTTTACAAAATTTGTAATGGATGATTTATCAACAATGTTTTCACGATTGTCAATGATGATAAAATCATTTCCACTACCGTTCATTTTATAAAAGGTAATGGGCATATTTTTTTCCTGTTATCGGTTATTGGACAAGGTTTGTTGCTGAATATTTAACATATTATTGTTTACCAGATATTTTGGATCCCCTTTTTTTCCGCACCCTGACCCCATATAAAGTCCAATCCACAGAATCAGTAAAATAAGTTTTTTATTCATTATTCAATAATTCCAGTGCCTGATCAATGGCATTACGAACCTGTCGTGTTGCAGTCCCGCCAAAGCAATCCCGCCTGTCAATCATCGTTTTTGTTGCTAACAAAGGAAACAAATCCGCATCAATCACAGACGAAAACTTCTTTAATTCCTTTACAGGCAAATCACAAATTTCCTTGTCCTGTGAAATAGCCATTTGAACAATTTTTCCCGACACATGATGCGCCTCTCGAAAAGGTAAGCCTTTATTTGTCAGATAATCTGCAAGATCTGTGGCATCAAGATAGCCTGTTTTACAAGCAGACCGCATACGTTTTTCATTGATTCGCATTTCTGGAAGCATCTGATAATAAATGCTTAAACAGGCTGAAAGGGTATCAATTGCATCGAATAAGGGCTCTTTATCTTCCTGCATATCACGATTATAAGCCAATGGCAGGCCTTTCATCAATGTAAGGATAGATATCAAGCTGCCAAAAACACGACCGCACTTTCCACGTGTTAATTCTGCGGCATCCGGATTTTTTTTCTGAGGCATGATACTGCTGCCGGTGGTAAAACGATCGGACAATGTGATAAATCCGAACTCTTGTGATGACCATAGAATTAATTCTTCAGATAAACGACTCAGATGAACCATGCAAATACTTGCACAAGACAAAAATTCCATAACAAAATCACGATCAGAAACAGAATCCATACTGTTTCTTGAAACAGCATCAAAATTTAATTTTTTGGATGTAAATGTTCTATCTATTGGAAATGTTGTGCCTGCCAGTGCAGCACTTCCCAAGGGCATAATATTAATTCGTTTGTATGCATCCTGAAAACGTTCTGAATCCCGCGTAAACATTTCATAATAAGCCATCAGATGATGAGAAAACAAAATGGGCTGTGCCCGTTGTAAATGGGTATAGCCGGGCATGATTACATGAATATTCTGAGTGGCCAGTTGAACCACAACCTGTCGAATTTTTTTTAAAAGAGCGATAATTATATTTGTTTTATCTCTCAAATACATACGAATGTCCAGACAAATCTGATCATTTCTGCTGCGTGCGGTATGAATTTTTTTTGCAATATCGCCACATATTTCCGACAACCGGTGTTCGATATGCATGTGAATATCTTCAAGTGCCGGATCAATTTTAAATTTTTTGGATTCAATTTCTATTTGAATTTGATGTAAACCATTGATTATTGCTGATGCCTCAGATTCTCCAATAATATGTTGATGTGCAAGCATTTCACAATGCGCAATGCTTCCTGCAATGTCTTGTGCATACAAACGCTGATCATATGCTATTGATGCACTAAAATCCTCCATTTGACTGTCTGTTGTTTGAGAGAAACGTCCACCCCATAGTTTTGTCATTACGCACCTTTTTTATTTTTTGCCATCCCATGAATTCTCATACGCAATGCATTCAATTTAATGAAACCTTCGGCATCCTTTTGATGATAGACATTATCATCCTCAAATGTTGCAAAATCTTGACGATACAAAGAATGAAGCGATTTACGACCCAAAACAATACAATTTCCTTTATACAATTCTAAACGCACAGTGCCAGATACATTTTCCTGAGTAGAATCAATCAATGTTTGAAGCGTGTTCATTTCAGGTGAAAACCAGAAACCATTATACACCAGCTGTGCATATTTTGGAATTAATGAATCTCTCAGATGCATCAACTCACGATCCATCGTAATTGATTCCATACTCATATGTGCAATACGTAAAATGGTTCCACCCGGCGTCTCGTAAACCCCCCGAGATTTCATGCCCACAAAACGATTTTCAACCATATCCAGACGTCCAATACCATGCCTTCCCCCCAAACGATTCAGTTCAGATAATAACTGTGCCGGTGACATATTATTCCCATTAATTGATACAGGATCACCCTTTTCAAAGGATACTTCGATTATTTCCGATTCATCAGGTGCGTTTTTGGGCGAACACGACAGGGTAAACATGTCTTCAGATGGGGGGATCCAAGGGTCTTCAAGATCTTCACCTTCATAACTGATATGTAAAAGGTTTCGGTCTGTACTATAGGTTTTAGATTGTTTGGTTGTGATTGGAATCCCGTGTTTTTCGGCAAATGCCAGAAGTGATGTTCTGGAATTCAGGTTCCATTCTCGCCAGGGGGCAATAATTCTAATATGTGGCGACAATGCGTAATACCCCATTTCAAATCTCACCTGATCATTTCCCTTACCGGTTGCGCCATGACTGACAGCATCAGCATTTTCAAGTTGAGCGATTTCAATTTGACGTTTGGCAATGAGAGGACGGGCCAAAGATGTTCCCAGCAGGTATTGACCTTCATAGATTGCATTGGCACGAAAGGCTGGAAAGACATAATCTTTAACAAAGGTTTCCTTCAAATCGTCAATATAAACTTTGGTGGCACCGGTATTCTTTGCTTTTTCCTCTATATAATCAAGTTCTTCACCCTGTCCTACATCTGCTGAAAAAGTAACGACCTCACAATGATAGGTTTCTATTAACCATTTTAGAATCACTGATGTATCCAGACCGCCCGAATAGGCCAGTATTACTTTATTTACTTGCTTTGACATGTTTATTTTCCTTCATGAATTATTAAAGCATTTTTTCTAAAATTGCTTTATGCACATACATTTTATTTTCAGCCTGTTTCCAAACGACTGAATGCTGTCCTTCAAGGACATCCTCAGTAATTTCTTCGCCCCGATGCGCAGGCAGGCAATGCATAACAATTACCTGATCTTTCGCATGATTCACCAATGATTGATTCACCTGATACGGCTGAAATATTTGTTTCCGTTCCGCCAGTTCAGATTCCTGGCCCATACTGGCCCATACATCAGTATTGATCACATCAGCACCAGTAACCGCTTCGATGGGATCTGTTGTCAGTTTTATTCTGCCGATTCCATTTTTCTGGGCGTTTTGAATTATTTCAGATGATGGCATATAGTCTTTTGGACAGGCCAATGTCAGGTTCAATCCTAAAATTGCCGCAATATTGATCCATGAATGAGCCACGTTGTTGCCATCGCCAACCCATGCAATATTCAGATCAGCATAGGTATTCCTTTTTTCGACTATTGTCAGCACGTCGGATAATATCTGACAGGGATGATACATATCTGTCAATGCATTGATCACAGGAATACGTGACCAACTGGCCATTTCCTCAATCAATTGTTGAGAGTAGGTTCTTATCACAATGGCATCAAGATAGGCGGATAAAACTCTTGCAGTGTCTTTTATGGGTTCATTCCTTGATATCTGCGTATCATTGGGATTTAAATATATTACTGAACCGCCCAATTGGTTCATTGCTGTCTCAAACGAAATTCGCGTTCGGGTTGATGCTTTTTCAAATAGCAGACCAATTGTCTTGCCTGTTAGCGGCTGATGCCCTGAATACTTAATTCTGTTTATTTTCAGGGACAGTGCATGTTGAATGATTTCATCAATATCTGTTCGCTTTAAATCCCATAAGGTAAGTATATTCTGTTTCAATGTTTCCTCAATTTATTTATTGTTGAATTCTGTTAATTATTGTTTATTTCAAGAGACCTCCTGAAACACAGTATCAAGACATTCTAATAAGGAATCAATTTCGCTTTTTTGAACAATCAGTGGTGGTACAAATCGAAGAATATTTTCCTGAATACAATTAATGACAAAGCCATTCTCCAGACATTTATTGACAATCGGTGCCCCCTTAATTGATAACGGCATACCAATCATCAAACCATATCCACGGACTTCCAAAATACACGAATACTTATCTTTTAATGACAGTAGCTGTGCCTTGAAATATTCCCCCATGCGCTGACAATGTTCAACTATATGATTGTCTTCTAAGTATTCCATTACACATAGTGCAACCGAAGCAACGAGAGGGGTTCCGCCAAATGTGCTGGCATGTGCGCCTGGACCAAATGCTTTGGCAATTTTTTCAGTGGATAACATGGCACCCATAGGTAATCCATTGGCCAGTGCTTTTGCCAGTGTCATAATATCAGGCTTTATATCAAAATGTTCATAAGCAAATAACTTCCCTGTTCTCCCCATGCCAGTCTGAATTTCATCAAATATTAACAGAATGCCCTTTTGTTCACAGATTTGCTTAACCTGTGACAGGTAGTCCGCTGATGGACAACAAACCCCACCTTCGCCCTGAATTGGCTCAAGCAATACTGCACAAACAGTATCATCAATTTCTTCCCTCAAGGCATTGATATCATTAAAAGGTACATTTTTAAAACCAGGCACAAGGGGTTGAAATCCCTTTTTAATTTTTTCTTGACCGGTCGCAGACATGGTTGCATATGTTCGTCCATGAAAAGATTGTTTCGCTGTAATAATCACATTTTTTTGGTTTTCTCCCAAATCAAAAAAATATTTTCGTGCCAGCTTAATAGCCGCCTCATTGGCCTCCGCGCCACTGTTACATAAAAAGACGCGGTTTGCAAAACTATTCTCTACAAGTTTTTGACATAGTTTAATTTGAGGCAAGGTATAAAAAAGATTGGATACATGTACCAGATTTACTGCCTGTTGAGACATTTTCTGAGCAATAACAGGGTTGGCATGCCCCAGATTACATACGGCAATTCCTGCGAGAAAATCCTTATACATTTTGCCATTCGCATCCCACAACGTACATTCTGAGCCTTTTTCAAAAACAACCGGATAGCGCGTATAGGTTTGCATAATGACATTGTCTGCCTGATGAATATTTGTTGACATATTTGTTTACCTGATTCCTGCAATAATTAAATTATTTTTATTTTTTTATTTCCGTTCCAATGCCTTTATCTGTAAATAGTTCCAAAAGAACAGCATGCCTGATCTTACCATTGATAATATGGGCTTTCTTCACAGAATGATCAATGGCTTCAACAGCACATTCAACTTTGGGTATCATTCCACCAGAAATAATATTCGTTGCAATCAATTCCGGTACATCCTGAGAATTTACTGTGGTTAACAATTGACCTGCCGAATCCTTAACGCCATCAACATCGGTCATCAATATTAATCGGCGCGCTCCCAGTGCCTGGGCAATTTTGCTGGCGACCAGATCTGCATTAATATTATATGTTTCACCAGAACTGCCAACTCCCACAGGTGCAATTACCGGAATAAAATCTTTACCTGCCAGGGTGTGAATAATTTCTGGATCAACACGAATCACTTCGCCGACCATTCCCGGATCAATAATTTCGGGCGGTTTATTGTCATCAGAATGTTGATAAATTTGCATTTTTCTAGCAATTAACAATCCGCCATCTTTACCAGTCAACCCGACCGCTTTCCCTTTTTGCTGATTAATCTGGTTGACAATGGATTTATTGACACGTCCCCCTAGAACCATTTCAACAACATCCATCGTGGGTTTATCCGTCACACGCATGCCACGAACAAAGGTGGATGTGATTCCCATCTGATTCAAAACTTGATTAATCTGAGGACCGCCGCCATGAACAACAACCGGATTAATTCCAATGAGCTTTAAAAGCAAAATATCTCTGGCAAAATCTTTTTTGAGTTGCTCATCGACCATCGCATGCCCGCCATATTTAATAACAATTGTCGATCCATAAAATAATTGAATGTATGGCAGAGACTCAATGAGAATATCTGCAATATTTGGTGTTGTTTCTGAATACATTATAATATATACCGACTGAGATCTTCGTTTTCCTTGATATCTTTCAACTCTTTACGCACATAATCTGCATCAATAATAATGTCTTTATCAATATCAGGTGCTTCAAACAATATGTTTTCAAGCAGTTTTTCTACCAGCGTATGAAGTCGTCTTGCGCCGATATTTTCAGTCATTTCGTTGACATCTTCAGCAAATTCAGCAATGGTTTCAATGGCATCATCTGTAAAATCTATCTTGACACCTTCAGTTTCAAGTAAGGCTTTATATTGAAGTGTCAGTGCATTTTTGGGTTCTGTCAGTATTCGCACAAAATCATTTCTTGATAATGAATCAAGGTTTTCTCTAATGGGAAATCTTCCCTGAAGCTCGGGTATCAGGTCTGATGGTTTACAAAAATGAAAGGCACCCGATGCAATAAACAAAATATGATCCGTTTTTACTGTGCCGTACTTGGTCAATACTGTCGTACCTTCAACAATGGGCAATAGGTCACGCTGGACGCCTTCCCTTGAGACGTCAGGGCCATGTCCGGAATCCTTTCCAGCAATTTTATCAATTTCATCCAGAAAAATTATGCCGCTTTGTTCCACTTTTTCAATGGCATCCTTTGTAACTTTCTCCATTTCGAGCAAGCGTTGAATTTCTTCTTGAATAAGAATGGCTAATGCCTCAGGAATTAACATTTTTCTTCGTTTGGTATTTTTTGGCATCATGCTGCCAAACATGTCTTTCATGTTAATCCCCATCTCTTCCATCCCGACATTAGAAAAGATTTCAACCACAGGCATACTGTTTTCTGCGACATCCATATCCACATATCGCTTATCAAGGCTACCTTTTCTTAGCAGTTTTCTTAATTTTTCTCGTGTGGTGTTATATTCAACAGGTTCATCTTCAAGAATACTGATGGGATTTTCTTCAGAGCCGTCAGATTGTTGTTCTTTTGGCTTTGGAAGTAATAAATCCAGCATGCGCTCTTCTGCAACTTCTTCAGCTTTCGGCTTAACTTTTTCCTGTTCTCTTCCTTTTAACATATTGACTGTTATTTCAAGAAGATCACGAACCATAGATTCAACATCGCGGCCAACATAGCCCACTTCAGTAAATTTTGAGGCTTCAACCTTATTAAATGGAGAATCTGCCATTTTTGCCAGACGTCTGGAAATTTCTGTTTTCCCAACGCCCGTTGGGCCAATCAAGATAATATTTTTCGGGGCAATCTCATCTTTTAGTTCATTTGTTACCTGCTGACGTCGCCATCGATTGCGAAGCGCGATAGCAACAGCGCGCTTTGCCTTATGCTGGCCAATAATGTATTTGTCCAGCGCGTTAACAATTTCATTGGGTTTTAAATATTTCATCCGTTCACCTGAATTTCCTCAATTATAATATTTGTGTTTGTATAAATACAAATTGATGCTGCAATTTCCATTGCCTGTGCAGCTATTTCTGAGGCATCAAGCGATGAATTCCGCATTAATGCCGTTGCAGCCGCCTGGGCTGGTACCCCGCCAGAGCCAATACCAATAACACCTTCATCAGGTTCGATAACATCACCATTACCAGATATCAAATATAAATTGGTATTGTCAGCAGCCAGCATGATTGCCTCAAGCCGTCTAAGATATTTATCTGTTCGCCAGTCCTTTGCTAACTCAACAGCCGCACGTGTCAGTTTTCCATTGTAACGCTCAAGTTTGGCCTCAAAACGATCAAAAAGATTGAATGCATCGGCCGTTGCTCCGGCAAAGCCGACAACAATTTTATCGTTGTAAAGTCTGCGTACTTTTCTTGCATTATGCTTCACTACTGTTTGATTTAACGTTACCTGACCATCACCTGCGACAACAATTTTATCATCTTTTCGAATCGCCAGAATGGTTGTCCCATGATACGTTGAAATTGGTTGGTTCATAGGCTTGACTCTCTTTTATTCGTGTCTATCAGTTTATATAAATCATTCCAGGTCTTAACTTCAATAAAAGAATGGGCTTCCCTGTTCCAGGGTTGACAGAACACAATTGGTTTTATGCCATTATCATTCAGCAACCGGCACGTTTCCATTCGATCTTCGACAAAATATTTGACATGATGTTCCTGTAACACAGAAATTTTCTGTTGGAAGTCGCCGGTTGCTACTATTTTAAAACATTGTTCTGATAATTGAAGTGTTTCCAAAAACCAGGGGATTAAAGCATTGGCATCAGGACGAGCGGTCACAAACAAAAGATTATTAGAAATATTACCCAGTGTTTTTAATATTTCTGCTGCCTGCTCAATTGGCATCAGCGGTTGATCATGATTCCCATTCATGATCTGTTGTAAAATATCCCATATCACATCAAATTCAATATCAAGGCATTGGGTCAGATCATATGTGTTAATTTGATCGTATTGTATTGATATGTTATGTTTATCCCTGGCAATATCAATAAATAATCCCATTGTGTTTGCAACAACACCATCAATATCAAAAGCAATGGATGCCAATGGAATCATCAGGCGGCTCTTCGGGTTCTCTTCTTCAGTCGATTCATTCGGCGTCTGAGTATTTTTGCCTGCTTTTTATCGAGATCGTCATAATTTTTTTCCTTATATTTCTTGAGTTTTAACAATCGTTTTTTCAGATCTCTGAATGCAGAATCCGATTTTGAAGAAACCTTTTCTTCAATGCCGCGTACTTTTTTTATGGCTGAAAGAAGCTCATATTTGTTCATGCCATGAACGCCGATAATTTCAGGAATTTTTAATGCTGTTTCCCGCAATTCTTTGGATGTCATTTTATCCAGAGGTTTTTCTTTGGCTTCTTTCTTCTTTTTAGCCCCCATATTCCATCTCCTTATTGATTAATTTGTATTGAAAGTCTTGACTTTCTAAAAAAATTAAAACTTCATAATACAGCATAAATCTGCGTGCGTCAAACTTTTTATTTCATTAAATTGATATAATTATCACTTTCGAAAATAGGTCTTGTTTGAGGAAAAACACAAGGTTTGCCCCTACAGTTCGTTCTCGTATATAGGTATTTGCTTAAAACCAAAGTCCGACTTTTTGGGAATGCGCTCATATTCTCTATCAAGTCAACTGCCGAAATAAATTCCATGACGATCAAAAACGGCCTTCATTTTTTCCTCAAATCCATTCTTGCTGAAATAAGCCAGTCGCAGCTTTTTGTGTTGAAAGCGTTCTTTTACCAATTCTGCTTTGCGAAATTAATTAATGAATACTTACGCAAAGCGTGGGAACGAGGGTTGCAGCATGTTTGTAAAATAACTTAAACATCGAGCTTTATAAACTTTTTAACTGAATTTCAAATTGTTTGATATAAATATGGCTTTGCTTACAAGTTTGTATAAATTTTTTCATATAATTTGATTTATCGATATATTGAAAGGAAACTAACACACCATTGATATTATGAGTATCTATAAAATGTACAATTTTTTCAGAAGTACCAAGCACTGGATAGCCCATCAATTTTTTACCAGTCAATAAAGGGTTATCATCAATAAAACCGACAGGTTTAAAGCAAAGCTGATCATTATTCATGACTTCACGCAACAAGATTTCCCCACCACGTCCGGCACCATAAATAAGAATATTGTCTCCATGTAATTTTTTACGTTGCAGGGAGTCTGAGGTAATCCGAAATGAAACGCGTACCCCAAAAACAAGTCCTGTTGTAAAAAACCAATCAATAACAAAGATGCCTTTTGAAAAATCTTCAAACCGATAAATATATGTCATTACAACGATACAAAAAAGAGAAGATAATATCGTACCATTCAGCAAAGTTCTTACGTCACTGATACTAATCTGCTTAAACATCCCTTTATAAACACCCGTAATAAAAAAAGCAAAAATTTTGCAGCCGATAATGGGTGGTAATGATTGTAAAAATATTTGAAAATAAAATGAAAAATTGGCACCTTGAAATCGGATTCTGTAGGATAAATAATATGAAAAAGCTATAACACAAAAGTCTAAAAGTACAAGAAAGAGCTGACGTTTATGTGTTAGATTTTCTATAAAAGGAGTAAATTTACGCCCTTTGAGCAAACAATATTCATTTTCAGGATAGACTCTGACCTGTGCCAGATAACCTGCCAGTAAAATCACAATTAACAAAATCGGTATAATAACAACAGGTGATGTAAACCGATCATGGGTTTCAACAAACAATGCTGCCAGTCCGGAAATAAAACCAATTCCATATAATACCAAAACAGCCCCTCGTTCAGAAAAACCACTCAGGACAAGTCGATGTGACGTATGATCTTTTCCACCGATGTACGCTTTTCGGCCACTGAGAATTCTAACAACTGTGACCAGAGATGTGTCAATAATGGGAACAATAAAAATTAGAATTGGAATGGCATAAACAGCAATGGAAATCGTCGAATTTTGCGGCGTATAGTATAATACAAGTACTGATAAGGAAAAACCAATGGTTAAACTACCACAATCTCCCATGAATATAGATGCCGGATTGAAATTATATATAAGAAAACCGGCCATGGCACCTGCAATAATAAATGCAAGGATCGCAATATCTGGTGAATGGTTTTGAAATAAAAAAGCCAGGGAAAGGGATGCAGATAATCCGGCACCCGCACAAAGACCGTCCATATTATCTAATAAATTGAACGCATTGGTCATACCAACAATCCATATTATTGTTAGAATCGTATCTAACGTCAAGGATGTTGTCCAGTTTAATCGATACCCTGCGTATGTTACAAACAGTGCGGCAATAAATTGTCCAACAAGTTTGCTATGGGGTTTCATCTGAAAAAAATCATCAACAAGCCCTAAAAGAAACACAAAGCACATGCCGGTCAGCAAGACTGAATTTAAAGGGGGTATTGTTGGCGATTGGTCTATTTTTGTGTGAACTATATGAAATATTTCTGATAAATCAGCTATCCAAAACATTGGTATGGCAATCGCTAAAAAAATAGATATCCCCCCGAACAATGCAGTGGGTTTACTATGCCATCTATTTTGAGAAGGATGCGCCAGCCAGTTTCTTTTACGCGCTATTTTTATGATTACAGGTGTGAACAATAGGCACAATACAAAGGAAATACTGGAATAAATCATGTTATGATTACTTTCTATCGTTTTTTATATATTGATTCCGACCGGAATCTACGGCTCGTGGGGCTCATTTTAAGCACATACTGCCTTTTTTTTGTTCTTCGGCAAGACGCTCCAAATAATTATTCCACCATCTTTTTAAAAAAAACGCTTTTTTCTCTTTCATGATTCCTCCTTAAACATTTAACTTTTTTATGAACAAATGTCCGACTTTTTGGGAATGCGCCCCCTTAACTTTTACATACGTCCTAATCTATTCATGATTCTGCTTATCAATCTATGTAAAATTGTTCAAGGATTAAATAGATATTTTAGATAATAATCGTTGATTTGAATGTAATTATTAATTTGCGTGAATTGTTGCTTATTAATTTTTATTGAAGAAAAAAAGTTTAAAAGGAGTGAACAGGCTTGTAAAATAATAGCGGGGGGCGGATTTGAACCGCCGACCTTCGGGTTATGAGCCCGACGAGCTACCAAACTGCTCCACCCCGCATCAAAAATAAAACTTATATATTTATATTATGAATTTGTCAAGCTTTTTTTGAAAATAAATTGTATTAAAATAAAAACACGCCAGATTTAGTAATACATAAATAATGTTAATCACAAAAACCACATTTTTGAAGGTGAATATGCGCTGCGGCCGATGTTTTTCGACCGGCAGAGGTTCGCATTAAGAAACCTCTTGTCAATAAAAAAGGTTCGACAACATCAACGAGGGTGTCAGCCTCTTCTTGAAGTGTTGCTGCGATGGCTTCAATACCAACAGGTCCTCCCTGATAGTAATTAATGATTGTATTCAGATATCGACGATCTAAAGGTGTCAAACCTTCATGGTCAACACCTTCGAGGTTTAAGGCACGATGGACGATTTGAATATCAATGTAACCATCGCCCCGGACCTGGGCAAAATCACGTACTCTTCTCAGCAATCGGTTGGCAATTCTTGGTGTTCCTCGTGACCGGTTGGCAAGTGAAACAGCGGCAGCATCATTTATCTGAATTTTTAATATGGATGCGGATCGTTGAATTATGGTTGACAGATCTGATTCCGAATAAAAATCCAGACTGCGAAATATACCAAAACGATCTCTTAATGGGGCGGAAAGAAGTCCAACGCGTGTTGTTGCCCCCACCATGACAAACTGCTTTAAACGATAGCGATGACTCTTTGCATAAGGCCCTTTGTCAAAAATAAAATCAACGGCAAAATCCTCCATTGCCGGGTACAGGAATTCCTCAACCGATTTTGGCATACGATGAATTTCATCAATGAATAAAACATCCCCTTTTTCTAAATGGGTCAGGATTGCCAGAATATCACCACCTTTTTCAAGAGCTGGTCCAGATGTAATTGTCAGCGTACCACCCATCTCTTTTGCAATGAGGTGTGCCAATGTTGTTTTGCCCAATCCAGGAGGCCCATGTAACAAAACGTGCTCTAAAGCTTCAGACCTTTGTTTGGCAGCGGCTATGGCGATTGTTAAAATTTCTACTGTTCCTTGTTGTCCAACGTAATCTTTGAATTCTTTTGGGCGAAGGGATAAAATATGTTCATCAGAATCTTCAGGTAAGCTCTCACCAGATATCAGTTGCCCCGCATTTTCGCCAATGGATATTTCTTTCATGTTTCCATCTCACCGCGATAGACTTCCTCAAACAAGGCTTCAGCAGTGTTAATATTTTTCGAACGTGTTAACGCTTTTTCAATCATTTCATCGGCTTCAACCTGACGATGTCCCAATTGATTTACCAGTACCTCCAAAACTTGAAGCTTGATTTCATCCAATGACGTATTTAACTGTTCCAACGGGCCTGTTTCACGTTCGGATTGATGCATTAAAGCATATTTTTTCATTTTTCCATGCAAGGTTGCCACAATCTTTTGAGAAGTTCGATTTCCAATGCCTTTCAGTTTTGATAAACGTTTGATATCTTTGTTTTCAATGGCAATGGCAATATCTCGCACAGGTATGGATAAGGCATGAACCGCTTTTAGAGGGCCAATCGCTTCAACTGTGATAAATTGCTGAAAGAAATCTCTTTCAACCTCATGGTTAAAACCTATTAAGGTGGGCTTTGGCTGTCTTTCAGTCTGATAGTGATAAATAAAAAGCGATACTTTTTCATCATTGATACGCGATTTAAATCCATTCATTACCACTTCAGGCAACAATATTTCATATCCAACAGCACCGGAAAGTAAAACAATCCGGTCTGGCTCTTGTTTGATAACACGACCTTCAAGGTAAGCGATCATAATTTCATTTTACTCCGAAATATGCCAATCACCCCCAATGCAAGGGCATCAGAGGCATGATTGGGTCGAATCGGTTCAATTCGTCCGAGAAGATGCCGAACCGCTTTTTCTAGTTGTTGCTTGCTCGCTTTGCCATTTCCTGTCAATACTTTTTTGGCTTCAAGAACTGGAATTTGAGTCACTTCTATGTTAAATAGACTGGCCGCCAATAAAATAACACCGGTAACTTTTGCTAATGTTATGCCAGATTTAGGGTAGCAAGTGAGAGTGAATATGTCTTCAACAACAAGCAAATCTGGTTTTTGTTGTTCCAGAATCTCACTTAACGTAAGATAGATATGTTGAAGACGTTTTGGCAAGGTAATGTTTTTTGATGTTGTAATTGTTTGAAACCCATAGCTTATAATTCGATTTGCGCGGCCACGAACCATACCAACTCCTGTTGAAGCCAATCCAGGATCAATGCCAATCACTTTTATCATTATAATAAATGGTGGATATTAATGCATTGCATTAAAATTCATTGAGCTTTTTCTGTGCCAGTTTCGCTTCAGGAGATTCAGGATATTTTTTGGTCAACTCTTTTAAAATAAGGCTTGCATTTGTTTTATCATTTAATTCAAGGAATGAGAGCCCTTGCTTGAGCAATGCAGCAGGTACTTTGTTTCCATTTGGATATGTTTCGATAACTTTCTGATATTCCAGTATTGCTTTTTCGAACCATTTTTCCTGAAAATAAATTTCCCCCATCCAAAATTGCGCATTGTCTGCCTGTTTGGATTTGGGAAACTTTTTCATAAAATTGACAAACTGAATCCGCGCTGTTTCAAAATCTTTATTATCAAAAGCGAATTTACCTCTGGCATACATCTCATCTTCTGGGGATTGAGATTTCGAAATACTGGCTGAAGCTGTTTGAGATTGAGCGGTTTGACCTGATAGTCTGGATGCTGATATTTGGCCTTCCTTAATTCCCAGATAATTTTCAATACGTTGTAATCGACTTGAAATTTTGTCAATTGGAACGTCTGGCTGTGATGATGATTGTTTTTGCTGTTTCAAAAGATGAAATTTTTTCTTGAGATGATATTCAATTTCTTCCAATCGACCGGTTATCTGCCTTATTTCATGGCGGCTTGTATTTGAATTGGCTTTTATTCCTGCATACTGTTCGCGAAACTGTTTTTCAACTAAATCTACAGATTGTTTAATATGGTGCAACTGAGATTCAACGGATTCTATACGTGTGTCAACCTGATTATAAGATGTTAAACTGCTTGAACCTTGTGTTTCCAATGCTGTCAATCGATTTTGAATGTCTAGCATTTCTTGCTGGGAAACGCATCCTACAAATAGAACTATACAAATTGCGAAGATATGGATTCTTTTATTCATTATGATCTCTTTCAAAAACCAAAATGGTCCTTTTTTTATCCCTTGCTATAATGTAAAAAAAATCTCTGCAAACAACTTTTTTATTTAAAAAAAACTATTGGTTAGATATTTACAAATAATTTTATTTGAAATTATTTCTAAGTGTACCTGTTGTCTGGTTTGGTACACTTAGAAAATAAGTTCTAATAACATTAAATAACAAAAGACATTGTTAGAAAAATTATAAATTTCGCCAACCCAGGCAAAACTTCTATTAACAACAGTTATTTAATCACAAAATGTGCGCGTCTATTTTTAGACCATGCTTCTTCACTCGCGCTTGGATCAATAGGGCGTTCTTCACCAAAACTGACAGTTTCTATTCGTTCGGGTTCCACCCCCAGATCAACAATGAAATTTTTAGCTGTTTCTGCACGACGTTCTCCCAAGGCAATGTTGTATGCTGCACTACCGCGTTCATCACAATGACCTTCAATAATAATATTCTCTCCTGGATTAATTCGCATCCACTCTGCCTTAATTTTAAGCTCTTCCTGAGAATCCCATCGAAGTGTACTTTCATTGTAGTCAAAATAGATATTTGTTTCCTCAAATCTATTTCTGGCTTCAATATCTTCCTGTCTGCGTCGTTCTTCTGCGCGACGCGCAGCTTGTTTTCTTGCTTCTTCCTGCCTTTGTTCCTGAATTCGTTTTTCTTTTTGCCTCTCAACTTTTTTTCGTCGGGCCTCTTCTTCTGCTTTGATACGCTTTTCCGCTTCGACTCTGGCTCTTTCCGCAGCTTCTTCTTCTGCAATTTCTGCTGGTGTTTTGACATCCGGTTGAGAACTACAACCGGAAAATACAAATATTGACATTATAAACACTAAGAAGACACAAACGAGTTTATGTTTTATCATCATAATAAACCTCCTGCTTAATTTCAACTTTAAATGGTTCAATTCCGAAACATTCAATGTTGAAGGATATAATTTTTAAATCAAAGAAATAATACTCCAATCAACAATTGTCAATAATCTAAATTGAAGATTACCTGAATAAATCAGAAATATCATATATTTCTAATAGATGATATTTATTATTTTGACCAGTTTGGATCAAATTGCTCACCGCCAAGAGATAGCAATTGTCTTTGATCTGTGCCATATGCGGTCATCACGTAAATTTTACTTTTACCACTTCTCGTAGAACTGAATGCAAGAAGGTTACCATCAGGTGACCAGGCCGGAGATTCATTGTTTCCAGAGTTTCTGGTAAGTTGCATTTTTCGACTGCCATCAACATTCATCACATAAATTTCGAACTGGTCATTGACACGCCCGCAATAAGCAATTCGGTCACCTTTCGGAGACCATGCTGGCGTTACATTGTATTTACCTTCATACGTGAGCCGTTTAATTTTTCCAGAGTCTATTCCATATATATATATGTGCGCATTACCCGAACGATTTGATACGAAAGCAATTTTTTTGCCATCAGGTGACCAGGTGGGAGAAACATCAATTCCCCAATCATATGTCAGGCGCTTAATAATTTTTCCTGTTCGCGTCAGTAAGTATATTTCTGAATTACCGGGTCTTGACAAGGCTGCTGCAAACTCCATTCGTTTTGGGTGCCAGGCAGGTGTAATACTGTGCCCTTTAAATGAGACAAAAAATCCGCGCTTTTTTCCGGGCATATGACGAATATACAAATCGGGTTTATTCCGTGCATAAGATGTGTATGCAATCCATTGCTTGTCATGAGACCATGATGGCGTCAAATTAATCGACCGGTTAGAAGTCACCTGTTTAATATTATAGCCATCAAAATCACAGGTATAAATTTCTTTATGGCCTGAGTGGTTTGAGACAAAAACAAGCTGACTGTCAAAAAAACCTTTATTTCCTGTCAGGCACTCAATGACTTCATTGCAAAATCGTCTTACAATTTTTCGTATATCATTATGCCAGCCTTTGTATTTTTTACCAACGAGAAGCCGTCCTGAAAAAGTGTCAAACAAACGCAGTTCAACAACAACAAGTTTGTCTTGAACATGAATTCCACCTGTAACCAAAAGTTCCGCCCCGATAGCAGTCCAGTTTTTAAAGTTCAATGACGAACCCGTGATACCTGTCTTCTGAAGGTCGTCCAAAAAGGCTTTTTCGTTCAGCATCTTGAAAAATCCGGTAAATTCAAGCGTTTGAGAAAGAACCTGTGTCATTTCTTTTGCAATTTTTTCAGAGGGTGATGTTTCCGGCGTGTATCTGAACACTGGAATTGCAATTGGAATTTTTCTCAAAAATGGATTACTGATATCAATATAATCAATCACCCGCTGTGCATGGAGAGAAACCACACACACTACGACCAAAACGACACTTACGATAATGGATGAAATATGTTTTATTTTCAAGTCAGGTATCCTCATCATTTTGGGATAAGTAAAACTTATCCGCTCATTTCAATCCCGAAGGTGTAAATTTCAACCCTACCGGCCCATACACAGGACGTAAATAAGCGCTGGGCAATGGAGGGAGTGGATTGGATTTTTTTACTGCTTTAATAGCACACTCGTCAAAATAATCATTGCCAGATTTTTTTTCAAACCACATATCCGGCTGAATATACCCATTTCTCATAATGTTGATCACCAAGATTGAACTCAGATTCGTCTCATACCCTCCTATCATCTGAACCGATACCGCCCAATTTTTATTAATACGTGACATGACCTCAGCTTTGTAAATATCCATTAACTCAACGGATGATTTTTTTTCTCCGACTTGCCGAATACGTTTTCTGGCCTCATCAATGCGAACTTTTTGCTGTAGCTGTCTAAAAGTATCTGTTAAATGTCTTTTTTCCTTATTCCGTGCAATATGTTCTTTTTTTATGGTACGCTTTTTTAAAGACCGCTTAATCTTTGGTGTTTCCGGTGTAGATGGCCTTTCAATAGGTTTAATCTCTTTAATTTCAGGTCTTTTCACTGGTTCAGGTTCTGGAGCTGGTTCAGGAACTTTCTCAGGTTGAATTATTTCAGGGTTCGGTTTCATTGGTTTGTAAGCTTTTGGCTGTTCAATTGGAGCCAGAGGTTTAAATTGTTTCGGTTCGTAAACATTATTGGGTTGTTCTACAGGTTCTGGTACTGGACTGTCATTTATCTCTGATGTTTCTTTAATCTCCGATAAATCTTTATCTGCTACAGGGTCTGATACATCATACGTTTGTGTTTGAATTTCTTCTTCAGTAACACTTACCAGATCAATGTCAATTACAGTAGGAAGATCTTTGTGTGCCTGGTCCAAACCGGGGAAAAAAAAGATGATGACAAAAAAAAGAAAGTGTCCAATTGCTGAACCTCCCAATGTTAATGCCCATGTTGTCTTTTTTATGTCCGATCGAACCAAATAATCATTTGCTGCATACATATAGTTTTCTACGCTTTAAATGAATCAGCATCATCATCAATACAATTAATAATAATGCTATGATCGCTTGTCTGATTTTATCAGTGGATCAGTGATCATTCCGAGCTTTTGAACGCCGGCGTTTTTAACTTCCGACATCACACGAACCACCAATCCATATGCTACACTTTTATCCGCCCGCATATAGACCTGTTTGTCCATTCGACCATCAAGAATAATTTTTAATTTCTCTTGAAGCGCGTTAATTGTAACCTGATAGGTATTTATAAATATTTCACCATTTTTCTTGATGGTTATGGTCAAACTATCATTATCAGTTGGCAATGATTTGGATGATGTTTCAGGCAATGAAACATCAACGCCCTGTGTCATCATCGGGGCAGAAACCATGAAAATAATAAGTAATACCAACATAACATCCACCAGCGGCGTTACATTGATTTCTGACATAAACTGACTGCTTGAACCACTGCCTGTCATAATTATTGTCCTTTTCCGCGAAGCATTTCCATTTCAACAATATTGAGAAAATCAGCAGAAAAGCTGGTCAACTCCGATTCAATGACTCTAATTTTACTGTTGAAATAATTAAACGCGACCACAGCGGGGATAGCGACTGCTAGGCCCGCAGCCGTAGCAATCAAAGCTTCGGAAATTCCGGGTGCTACTGCCGCTAAATTGGCCGAACCTTTTAAACCAATTCCATGAAATGAATTCATAATTCCCCATACTGTCCCAAACAATCCAACAAAAGGTGTTGTATTGCCTGTTGTTGCCAGAAAAGCTGTCAGACTGGTCACCCGTGTCATTTCTGTATTGATCGCGCGTCTCAAGGCCCGATTGATATTGTCAATGCCAATTGTCGTGCGTTGACCTGGTTTTTCTTCTGATGCGTTGTCTGAATCAGTTACATTAATACCCGATTTTTCCAGTTTATTCAATTCTTGATACCCAATTCGAAAAACGCGTCCCACCGGACAGGACTGAAATTGTTTGGTTCCTGTAAACGCACTTGCAAGGTCCCGACTTTTCCAAAAATGCTCCACAAAAGCAAGTGATTCCTTGTAAGCTTTGCGAACGTACAGAAATTTTATGATAATGATTCCCCAAGACGTAACTGAGAAAAATAACAAAAGCAACAGTACAAACTTTACCATCGGTCCGGCATTGGTAACCATGTGGATGATGTCTGCATCTGTAGTGAACATAATCTTAACCTCTTTAATTATTTAACACCTTATTTGTTTTTCAGGTGTCATCTTAATTGACAAAATGCCAATAAAATTTGAATACAATAAAATTTTAATTTATACAACCTGAACATCACTGTCAAGTCTTATCTGAAAATCTTTTCAAGAAAGAATTCTTGATTTAGATTTTATTATTTGTTTAGACATGATATGTTTTAGGAATTCTCTGACTTCCGAATCAATTTATAAATTTAATTATTTCTCTCGTTCCCACGCGTTGCGTGGGAACGAGTACTTTTTTGGGCATAAACCCAATTTATTCTACAAGAAACGCTTTTGTTAATAGTATGAAATTACTATGTATTTTGAGCTTTTCTTAGCAGAAAAAAATTTAAGATATCCTAAACAAAATGGACACTTTTAACTGATGCAATCAAACTATGATATTATTGTAATTGGTGCCGGTCATGCAGGATGCGAGGCTGCCCTGGCATCAGCAAGAATGGGATGTAAGGTCGCGTTATTGACAATTGATCTGGACAAAATCGCTGCCATGCCTTGCAGCCCATCTATTGGTGGAATGGCAAAAGGACAACTTGTTCGTGAAATTGACGCTCTGGGTGGCGAAATGGCCAGAATTACAGATATTTCAGCCATTCAATATCGGACACTGAATACACGTAAAGGCAAAGCGGTTCATTCATCACGTACACAAAATGATAAAATAAAATATCATATTGCCATGAAAAAAGTTTTGGAAAAACAGGAAAGACTTTATCTGAGACAGGCTCTGGTAGAAAAATTATGGATTGAAGGTCAAAAAGTCAATGGGGTTATTGACCAAACGGGATTTGTACATGCATCCCGTGCAGTGATCCTTGCAAATGGTACCTTTTTGAAAGGTCTGGTGCATATCGGACATACTGCTATACCGGCCGGTCGTGCCGGAGAGTTTCCCAGCATTGGACTGGCAGATCAACTCGCAGAACTTAACTTAGAGTTAGGCCGTTTTAAAACAGGGACCCCACCCAGACTTTTGAAATCTTCCATTGATTTTTCTTGTTTTGAAGAACAAAAACCGGACCAACCTCAACGATTATTTTCAATTTTTTCAGACAACGCGCCTTTGCCTCAACAATCATGCTTTATGGGTTATACAAATCTGAACAGCCATCAGATTATTTTAGATAATCTTAAACAATCTGCTTTGCACAGTGGCCGAATCAAGGGACGTCCCGCAAGATACTGTCCCTCACTTGAGGACAAAATTGTGCGATTTTCGGATAAAAATCGTCATCAGGTCATTTTGGAACCTGAGGGGCTTGAAACCCAGGAGATATACGCCAGTGGGCTGGGTAATAGCCTTCCGCTTGAAATTCAACTTAAACTGGTACGCTCTGTTGAAGGGCTCTCTGAAGCTGAAATCATGCGCCCTGCATATGCCATTGAATATGATTATGTCAATCCCCAACAACTTCATCCTACATTGGAAACACGAATTATTGATGGCCTTTATCTTGCCGGTCAGATTAATGGTACATCCGGCTATGAGGAAGCTGCTGCGCAGGGCTTGTGGGCAGGTATAAACGCTGCTGCAAAAATTCAGAATAAACCACCAATGATTTTAGATCGCTCTGAAGCATACATGGGCGTTTTGATTGATGACCTGATCACAAAAGGAACAAAAGAGCCGTATCGTATGTTTACATCACGCGCTGAATACCGGCTTATGCTTCGTGAAGATAATGCAGATTTAAGATTAATGAAAAAAGGGCATGAATATGGTTTAATCGCGCCCCATGTATTTCAAGATATGATGGATCGAAAAAGACAAATTGATAATGAAATTCAACGAATAAAAACCATAACAGTAAAGCCATCAACAGAAATCAATGCATTTCTTCAATCAAAAAACAGCCCAAGAATTGATAATGGTGTTCCGCTGGCGCAATTATTAAAACGCGCCGAAATTCAATATGATATTGTTCAAACCTTTGCAAAACCATTAGATCCTGTTTCCCCACTCGTGGCTGAACAGGTTGAAATTGAGTTTAAATATGAAGGATATATTCATAAACAATTGAGAGAAATTCAGAAATTTAACGAACTGGAGCGGATAAAGATACCTCAAATATTTAATTTTAATGATGTTCATGGATTATCCAATGAATTGAAAGAGAAACTTTCAAATGTTCGTCCCTTTTCTTTGGGGCAGGCATCTCGAATTGAAGGCATGACACCGGCTGCACTTTCGGCAATTATGATTATGCTTAAAACGACTTCAAAAACAGCAAGGTAGATTAATTTTTATCATTACCTAAAAATGATTGCATCACAGTATCCTTTTTGATATGGATAATTAAATTTGAATGAACCATTTCAAGAGATCATCAAAAATGTTTGCCCAATTAAAGAGATTGTTTATATCGTATCTCAACAGTATATGACGATTAAATTTTGAAATGTGTAAAATATTATCAAATTATCTCAAGGAATACTGTTCAGCTTTTGTTTTTTCCGACATGATTGATCTTGTCAGAAAAAACAAAAGTTGAATAACAACAAGAGGAGGAATACATGTCCTGGGAAAATCAGAATGATTCATTGAAAACATATGAACTTGTCAGGCGAGTAGATGGTGAAGAGACGCCTCAAGTAATGGCGAAAGTGTCCATTCATCTGGATGAATCTGAAGAATTGGCGTTTCAACCGGCTTCTGAACCAAAAGTGGAAAAAGTTGATTCGGTTGAATTTGTTGAGCTTCAGAAAAAATATGACATCCTGATGAGCAGTTTGCCGGTTGGATTGTTAATAGTTAACGAAAAACTTATTGTTGGTTCTGAATATACTGAACAATGTGAAGACATTTTTGGGCAATCTGATCTGGAAAATAAAAATTTATTGGATTTGCTTAATGTCACTGAGGAACAACGTACAACGATTTCTGACTACTTAGAATTGTTTGTCCAGACCCTGGGCGAACCGGGTACGGTTAATCCTTTCGAAATACTTGATATTATGCCACTAACCTCTTCTGATACAGATGATACATCTGATATGGCAGAAAAAGAATCGCGCCAGGTTCGCATTGGATATCAAATGATTAGCCAGGATGAGGATGGATCAGCACAACTTCTTGTAATTATAGAGGATCTGACACAAGTAAAAACAGCCAATGAGGAAGTTGAAAAAACAGAGAAAAAGGTTCAAAGTCTAGAATCTATAATTGTTGATCCGGATTTATCCGCCGAATTAATTGGTGACGTGATTCATAATATTAATACAGCCAGCGAAACATTGAATCAGTTATCCGAAACTCCCGATAAATCGGAATTGATTGCCAGCCTGTCCCTGTGTATTCATAAAATTGCCGGATTGCTCAGTGGGTTTGGTGAAGACCACATTATTGATCAGGCAGAGAATCTTTTGAATACCATTCAGCAAGTCATCGCAAAAGAAGCTTCTGATGATTGGCAGTCCACTTGTGAGTCCCAGTTAAATGAGCTTTCTGATAATATTTCCAATATGACTGAGACATTTCAGGATCTGACCGGCCTTGAAGTCCAGGAAAAACCCGACAAAAAACTGAAAGTTGTGGGTAAAAAACTCACAGATCTGGCAGATGGTATCAAAAGTTTAAATATCGGTTCTGATGAAAAAGCCCAACTGATGGACCAGGTGAATGAATTAAAATCGGTTTATGCTTACGATGGTTTGAGCCGAACCGCAAGAATTATTCAGGGTATTATTGATGTCACCGGAGAAAGTGCCGCATTTTCAATTGAAGATTCAGATGTCATGATAGATTATGCCCTTGCACAGAATTTAAATGAACCACTCATTCATTTGTTTATGCATATTATTAAAAACAACATTGACGCGCCTGAGGACAGATTTGATCGCAATAAGGTTGAAGAAGCCAATATATCTGTATCTATTGTTGAGGATGAAGATGGGCTGGTTATTGAAATGAGTGATGATGGTGATGGACTTGATGCGGAAACTGTCAAACAGACAATTGTAGAAAAAAGTTTGATGACTCAGGAAGCGGTTGATGAAATCCCTGATGACGACTGCCTTGAATTAATTTTTACCCCGGGATATTATGATTCTGATGATGATATTCAAAGTGCAATGCGTCTTGACCAAATCCAATCAATGGTGCAAAATGAGCTTGGTGCAGAAATGTTTGTTGATGCAGAACCCGGTGAAGGCACCACTTTTATGATAAAAATTTCAGAAACACCTGCGGTCGCTGAATCTAAAACTGTCAAACAGGTATATGGCTACAATGCTGGATATTTTTACCTTTTTGAAATTGATGATGCTGGTGATTGTAGGGCTTCAAAAATAGTCAAAGAAGATGTTCCCGCACCTGTTATTCAGAAATGGAAGGCTGATGGAACACTTTCAGAATAGTTCACTTCGTTATTCCCCAATTTGTTGGTTATCATCAATACCAACAAATTGGAGGAATCTGATATATCATTTCTAATCTTCAAATAGTTCCATAAGTTGCTCGCCATACTTTTCCATGACTTTTTGTCGTCTGAGTTTCATCGTCTGTGTCAGCAAACCATTGTCAACGGAAAAATCATCCGCAATGATAAGAAATCTTTTGGGGATTTCATATCCACCATATGTATTTTTTAATTGATCTATTACTTGATTTTTAAGGAAATCAATAAATGTCAAATTTTGAACCAACTCTTCAGGTGTATTTCCCGTGCAATCAATACTTTCAACATATGAATTCAATGATTCAAAATCTGGAACCATCAAGCAAACGTTGTAAGGTCTGGCTTCACCAAAAATCATGGCATTGGCAATATATGGATTGAGCTTGATATCTTCTTCAATGGAGGCCGGGTGAACATATTTGCCATTTTCCAATTTATATTCCTCTTTAAATCGACCCGTGATAAACAAAAAGCCATCCTTATCCAGTTTTCCCCGATCACCCGTACGAAAACCGACACCCAGATCTGGATCGTCAATTAGAACCGCTGCGGTCTTGTCTGGTTTATTGTGATAACCTTGCATAACATTCGGTCCGTGACAAATTATTTCGCCATCTTCAGAATTTTCTCCAGTCATGCTTTTATCTATGACAACTGTTACCTTATCAATGGCACATCCTACGCTTCCGATTCTATTCTTTTCAGGGCTGTTAATGGTCATGGCAGGAGATGTTTCTGTTAAGCCATAGCAATCATAAGTACTGATACCAATATCACTGAAAAAAGTTCCAATTTCAGGATTCATCACAGCACTCCCAGTAATCGCCAATTTCATATTTCCGCCAAATTTGGCGCGAATTTTAGAAAAAACAATGCGATCTAATACATATAGCAAAATAGATCCACGACCGGTTTCACGTTTCTTTTCAGCTTCGCTTTTTGCCAGATTAAATAAGAATTCCGATACGCCCCCTTTTTCTTTCATCAGACGGTGGATGCCATCATATACTCTGTTAAATATTCTGGGAACCGCTATTAAAATGTTGGGTTTTACCTTTTGCAGGTCATCAACAATTGTATCAACAGAACCAACCAGGCCAGTAGAACCACCAAGATACATGCCCAAATAGAGTTCTCCGGTTTGACCAAATGAATGTGCCCAAGGCAAGATTGACAGACTCACAGTTGTTTCATCCAGATGAGAAAATGCTTTTGCTGCGGCCTGGACATTAGATGTGAAATTACCATGACTCAGCAATACGCCCTTAGGATCACCGGTTGTCCCAGATGTATAAATCAACGCAGCAATATCGCTCCAGTGCGGTTTTACTGAAGGTACAGGGTTCTTTTTTCCCAATTCTTCCAAAGCCGCTAAAGAATCGGGGCCATCGTCTTCAACAATCACAATTTTTTCAAGTGTGTCAATTTTATCCACAAAATGTTTCACTTTGTCGAAAATTTCTTTATTTACAACAAATAAAACTTTTAGACCACTGTCAGTAATGATATATTCCCAAATTTGCTCACGTTCTTTTTCATACATGGGAACAAATCGTGCGCCCCTACCATAGCTGGCAAAAGCAGCAAGGGCCCATTCCACACTGTTTTTGATGATCACACCAACGGCATCATCTTTTTTAACGCCTAATTGTGCAAGACCACCGCGAAGGTTGTTGACACGCTCGCTCATTTGTCGATATGTCCAGAAATGATACTCCCCATCTGCCTGTTTCACACCGATATTATTACGGTCAGGAAATTTCCTCACAGTATTTTCGAACATATCAACAAGGTTGTACGGGGGCTCAAACCAGGATTCTTTTCTTATCATAACGTTTGCCTCACTTTCTAATCAATTGTATTAAGGGATAAGTTCTTTATAACTTTATACTTATCCGATTTTCCAATTTGACTTGCAGTTTTACCAGTCAAATTTAATTGTGTTTTATACTTTACATATCATAAAAATTGATATTAATCATGTAATAGTTTATTTTTTTTTATCGCAAAAGAAAGTCTCAAATAAAAGGAGATAAAAATATGAAACAAACCCAATATAAACAAATATATGCGGGCAATGGTCAGACGATCAGCCAGAGAAATAAAGAAGTCCCCCAGAGTGAAATCCATGTCCCCCATTCCACAACTTACATAGCTGATAAAGGCCTCAGAGATGCAGTCAATGTTGCCATATCTTTGTCACGTCCGCTGCTTGTCACTGGTGAACCAGGCACAGGCAAGACAGAACTGGCTTTCAGCGTGGCCAGGGAACTGGAATTGCCCCAACCTTTTATATTCCATACAAAAACAACATCAATGGCCAAAGATTTGTTTTATGAATATGATGCCTTACAACATTTTCAAGATGCGTGTATCAGTAATGAAAGACTGAACAAGCAGAGTTATGTTCAATACCAGGCACTGGGTCTTGCAATTCTTCAGGCAATGACCATTGCAGATACCAGAGACTATCCAGAGGATATTTGTCAACAGTTGATTCCCAAATATATTACAGAAAAAGCATCCCGAACGGTTGTCCTGATCGATGAAATCGACAAGGCACCAAGAGATTTCCCCAACGATATCCTGCACGAAATTGACAAAATGGCATTCACTGTCAGAGAAACTGGACAGACACATCAGGCACCCAGATCATATCAACCCATTGTCATCATTACCAGCAATTCTGAAAACAATTTGCCTGATACCTTTTTACGACGATGTACGTATTATCATATTGATTTTCCAGACAAAAAAAGTCTAAAACTTATTGTTGAAAAACATCTGGGGATATTGCCATTTATTGATTGTGCACTGGATCACTTTTTTAGTATTCGTAAGGAAAAGGGCCTGAAAAAGCCACCCGCAACGGCTGAATGTCTGGCTTGGTTGTCAATATTGTCTTCCATGCTGGATGATGATAAGACATTGGATTTTAGACAACTTCAGGAAAGCCAGATTGATGCGATTTTAACGAGCTATTCCATTCTGTTCAAATGCAAAGCGGATTTTGATCGTATTAAGGCACCGCTTTTAGGGCAGAAAGAGCATTGTCTGGCGCAAAAAAGGCATTAATTGGAAACTGCCAGAACAACAACAATTATTGAAAGAAACAAATAAGGAAAATTATGGATATCAGAAATATTGCAATTATTGCACATGTTGATCATGGAAAAACAACCATGGTAGATAGAATTTTGCACCAGGTAAAATTATTCAGAGAGAATCAAAATGTACAGGATTTAATTCTTGATTCAAACGACCTTGAACGTGAAAGAGGAATCACAATTTTATCTAAGAATGTCTCTGTCAGATACAAGGGGACAAAAATAAATATTATTGATACACCCGGTCACTCGGATTTTGGTGGTGAAGTTGAACGGGTGTTAAATATGGCTGATGGTGTTTTACTCCTTGTTGATGCGTTTGAAGGGCCGATGCCACAGACACGATTTGTATTACAAAAAGCATTGGAACTTGATTTAAAACCCATTGTCGTAATCAATAAAGTTGATAAACCAAACTGTAATCCTGATGAAACCAATGAATTAATTTTTGATTTAATGATTTCTCTTGATGCGACAGATGAACAACTCGACTATCCCACTGTTTATGGTTCGTCAAAGGAAGGCTGGATGAGTGCGGACTGGAAAAAACCTTCCAGAGATGTGACGTATTTACTGGATACAATTATTGATTATTTTGATCCACCCAAAGATAACCCCGGCACATTGCAGTTACAAATCAGCTCATTAGATTATTCTTCATATATCGGTAGAATTGCTGTGGGAAGAATTCATCGCGGAAGTATAAAAATGGGGGATCACGTATCTATTGTACAAAGAAATGGTCAAATCAATCATTCAATTATTAAAGAATTGTATCTGTTTGAAGGTTTGGGAAAGGAAAAAACGAAAAATGAAATTAAATCAGGCGAAATCGTTGCCATTATGGGGTTAGAAAATTTTGATATTGGTGATACAATAGCAGATTTTGAAAACCCGGAACCTTTAACCCCCATTGCCATTGATGAACCCACAATGAGCATGTTGTTTACAATTAATAATTCGCCTTTCTTTGGTAAAGAAGGAAAATATGTGACATCAAGACATATCAAGGAACGATTATTTAAAGAAACTGAAAAAAATCTGGCATTAAAGGTTGAAGAAACAGATTCTCCTCAAAATTTTATTGTTTATGGCAGAGGAACACTTCATTTATCTATTTTAGTTGAAACAATGCGCAGAGAAGGTTATGAAATGCAGCTTGGTCAACCGAAAGTGGTTGTAAAAGAAATTGATGGATTTAAGCATGAACCCATCGAATTGTTATATGTGAATATTCCTGAAGAATATTCAGGAAAAGTGATAGAAATCGTTTCCAAAAGAAAAGGGGATCTTTTAAATATTCTAACAAAAAATGATCGAATTAATCTGGAATTTAAAATACCAGCAAGAGGATTATTTGGACTGACAAATCCAATTTTAACAGAAACTGCCGGTGAAGCAATCATTTCTCATAGATTTAAAGGGTTTGAGCCCTGGAAGGGTGAAATCAAGAATAACAGAAATGGTGCATTAATCGCAATGAGAACAGGAACATCCGTTGCTTACGCAATTGATAAATTACAAGACAGGGGCAAATTTTTTATTAATTCTAATGAAGAAGTTTATGCGGGTCAGGTCATTGGAGAAAATACAAGGTCTGCTGATCTTGTAATCAATGTACAAAAAACCAAAAAACTGACAAATATCAGAGCCGCCGGTACTGATGAAAAAATATCCATTACGCCATCCATTCAGTTTTCACTGGAAGAAGCAATGGAATACATTAGAGAAGATGAATATGTTGAAGTCACGCCAAAATCCATTCGATTAAGAAAAATTCTCCTTTGTGAACATGAAAGAAAGAGACATAAGAAAAATGAATGAACGAAGGATTATGAATTGCATGGTTTATGAAAACGTAGACGTGCTGAGGCATATTATATTCTGTTAAATGCTTGAGTGAAAGGGGAGGCTTTAGAATTTTTTGTCATGTCCCAACATAGGCTTTTTTTACATCAGGATTATTCAGCAACTCATGCCCTTTGCCTTCTAAAACAATTTGTCCTGTTTCCATGATGTAGGCGCGATGTGCATATTTTAAAGCGATCCCCGCATTTTGTTCGACAACAAATATTGTTACACCATTTTCATTTAAATGTTTCAATGCTTTAAACAATTCCTGCATTAATAAGGGGGCAAGCCCCATTGATGGTTCATCCAGTAGAATAAAATTTGCGCCGCACATAAATGCGCGGCCCATTGCCAGCATTTGCTGTTCTCCACCACTTAACGTATCTGCACGTTGATTTTTTCGATCTTTTAATATGGGGAACAGTGCAAACACAGCATCGTAATCTGACAGCACTTTTTGCTGGTCTTTTCTTGCATAGGTTGCAATGGCAAGATTTTCAATTACTGTCAGATTACCAAATATTCGCCGACCTTCTGGAACCAGGGCGATTCCATATTCAGAAACAATGCGATGTGCAGGTATATTGAGCAAGCTCTTGCTGTTATAGATAATATCTCCACTTTTCACAACAGGTGCTTCAGGGGGAGGCAGTCGCATAATACTCATTAAGGTCGATGATTTCCCTGCACCATTGGCACCCAATAATGCGACCATTTCACCTTTTTCAACGTATAAGGAAATGCCATGCAGGGCTTCAATTGCACCATAGGATGCAACAAGATTGTTTATTTCCAGCTTATTCATCGATATTTCCCAGGTAAGCTTTGATCACTTTGGGATTATTCTGGATTTCTTTCGGACTGCCATCAGCGATCACTTCTCCAAAATCCAACACAATAATGCGCTCGCAAACGTTCATAACCACACGCATATCATGTTCAATCAACCAGATTGTTATATCAAATTCTTTACGAATCCAGGCAATAAGCGCAATTAGATCCGCAACTTCAGATGAATTCATTCCTGCAGCCGGTTCATCTAACAGCAGCAATTTTGGATGTGCTGCCAGGGCTCTGCCAATTTCGACGCGACGTTGCATGCCATAGGGTAAACTATCTGGATATTCATTTGCATAATCCTGAAGGTTTAATTTTTCCAGTAAATGCAGTGCTGTCTGTCGAATCTCACTTTCTCGTGTATGAAACCGACGCGTTTTGAATAAAGCATCCCATAAACCATAGCCCATATTGGCATGTTGAGAAATACACAGGTTGTCTAAAACACTCATTTTAGACCAGAGTCGAATATTTTGAAAAGTTCTGGCAATGCCCCTGTGTGTAATGACATGAGGACGTTTTCCAACAATTGATTGATCTTCAAACTGAATGTTTCCAGATGTCGGACGATAGAATCCACACACAATATTGAAAATTGTTGTTTTACCGGCACCATTGGGACCAATTAATCCAGGTAAAATGCCTTTGGGCAAATCAAGTGAAAAATTTTTTACTGCTGTAAGGCCGCCAAAGCATTGGGTAAGATTATTTATTTGTAAAAATGACATAACATTGACATCAACTTTTTTTTCTAAAAATATCCTTTATTTCACGATCCCCCATAATACCTTCCGGACGGAACATCATCAGCAAAATAAGCATTAATGGAATAACCACCCATTTGAAGACCTGCAAGGGACGAAGTAATTCCAGCAAAATGGTAAACAAGATGGCACTGAGAACAGAACCACTCAATGATCCCATACCACCCAAATAGACCATCACCATGACTTCAGTAGATTTCATAATCGTAAAAGAGCCCGGATTGATATATCCCAGAACATGCGCAAAGAGTCCGCCGGCAACACCTGCTAATCCTGATGACAACATAAAGGCTGTCACTTTCATACGTTGCGTATTCACACTCATAATTTCAGCGGCAACTTCATCTTCGCGAACTGCAATAATCCCTTTGCCATATGTTGATGATACAAATCGCCAGATAACCCAGACTGTCAGGCCTGTAAAAGCAAGCGTAAAGATCATCATCCAGGGAATATCCCATAGATCGTGCATGGCGTTGACAACTTTTCGCATGCCCATAAACCCTCTTGCGCCGCCAATAATCTGAATATTTTCAATGGCACTTTTTACAATGTAGTTGACTGCAAGCGTAATAATGGCCAGATAATCGCCGCGTGTATTAAACGATGGAATGGCGACCAAAAGCCCGACAAATGCTGCCGCCAATCCGCCAATCAATAGTGTGACAGGAAAAAGAAACAATGCATAGTTTCCACTGACAACTGAGGGGCCAAAAACCCGATCCGACACAAAAAGCCAGACATTCAGAACTGATGTAACATATGCACCGACTGCAACAAATCCAGCATGGCCACAACTGAATTCTCCCATGTATCCATTTACAATATTTAATGAGCTGGATAAAATAATATTAATGCCAATATACATCATCACCAGTTGAATGTAAGCGTTTATCCATTCCTGTTGCACACTGAAAACAATGGTCAGTGAAAACAATGCATATAGAATCCAATATCGATATTTATATAAATTCTGCCTCATATCATTAAATTTTTGTTGATCGGGAAACACCAAATAAACCCGTCGGTTTAAAACTCAATAAAATCAATAACAGGGAAAAGGCAATTAAATCCCTTAATGTTGAAGGAAAAAAAGCGGCCACGAAAATTTCGATGAACCCCAGTAAAAAACCCCCCACAAATGCGCCGCGAATTTCTCCAATGCCTCCAACCACTGCGGCAATAAATGCTTTCCAGCCAATAATGGCCCCCATATAGGGCTCCAGAACCGGATACGCAGTTACAAAAAGGACACCTGCCAGCGCAGCCATTGATGACCCCAGAATAAAGGTAAAAACAATGACACCATCAATGGGAATCCCCATTAATGGGACAGCCACACGATCATACGATATTGCGCGCATGGCCATTCCAATGCGTGTTTTTCGAATAATCAATTCCAGAAAAATAAAGGCAGTGATTGCAGTCAGAATCACCATAATCTTGATATTGCTGATATTGATTGTGCCAAAAGAATATATGGTTTTATCAATCAATTCTGGAAACAACCGACGACTGGCACCAAAAAGGGCAAGGTTTCCATTTTCTAATATCAGGCCGCACATTAATGCTGTAATTACCACATATAGACGATTGGCCCCTTTTCTTCGTAAAGGTCTATAGGCCACACGTTCTAAAGTAACGCCGACGAAGGATGTAACAATCATTGATAATACAACTGTCAGGATAAATACAAGCCAAAGGGGAATTGAAAATGGCAATTGAATAAAACTGTTTCCTGTGAATAAAACCGCAAAGAAAAATCCCACATACGCGCCAACCATAAATATATCACCATGTGCAAAATTGATCAGCAGTAGTACGCCATATACAAGTGTATACCCTAATGCAATCAATGCGTAAAAACTTCCCCATTGCAGTGCATTTAATGTGTTTTGAATCAAAATTTCCAAAATTGACCTCTATGTATCAAGGACAAACCGACATAAAGTATTCAAATTCGCCCTTATCACTTATTCTAACAACAACTGCGCATTTATTGGGGTCCCCCTGAGGCGTAAAAGTCATTCTTCCGGTGATGCCAACAAAATTTTCAATTTGCGCCAGTTGTTTTTTTATGGCCTTTCTGTCTTTTCGATATTTACCAGTCAATCCTTTGGTATTTAATATTGCTTGAATCATCAGACGCGTAGAATCCCATGTTAAAGCAGCAACATCATCAGGCGTATAGCCATATTTCGCCCGGTATTTATTAATGAATCGCAGTGTTTTCCCACCGGCACCAGCAGCCGCATAATGGGTGCTGAAAAAAAGGCCTTTGCAATCATCACCGCACAAATTCATCAATTCTGCAGAACCCCAACTGTCACTGCCCATAATCGGTTTTTTCCATCCCAGCTCATGGGCCTGTTTCACAATTAAAGGGATTTCATCATAATATTGCGGCGTAAATAAAACATCAGCACCTGAACGAATGATATTGGTCAATTGAGCACTGAAATCACGATCTTTGGTGGTAAACGTTTCATAAGCAACCACTGATCCTTTTCCATGAATTTCTTCAAACGCGCGTTTAAAGAATTCAGCCAGACCTTTGGGATAGTCACTTGCAATATCATATAACACGGCTGCCTTTTTTGCGTGAAATTCATTGGTTACAAAATTGGCCGCAACCGGTCCCTGAAAAGGGTCTAAAAAACATCCTCGAAAAACATAGGGTCTATTTTCTGTGGTTTGCGGATTGGTTGACCAGGGGGATATCATTGGAGTTTCGTATGAATCGCATATCTCTCCAGCCGGAATGGCCTGCTTGCTCGCCTGAGGCCCAATAATCCCCAAAACACGGTCCTGTGTGATCAATTTAAGTGCCACGGCCGTAGCAGATTCAGCTTTGGCTTCATTATCTTCAAAAATAAATTTTAATTGATATTTTATTTTGCCAACGAAAATACCGCCACTTTCATTTATTTGTTCTTCCAGCATTTTTGCAGCATACATGGAACCTTCACCAACTTTTGGAATATCTCCTGTTAAAGGAATATTGAATCCAATTTTGATAACAGGTTGCTTGGCCCATAACAATGGGGGCAAAAGCATGAACAACATGAACAACATAATTACTGTTGAACTTAAGCGTTTAAAAAGATTCATTTTTTTCTCCTTATTAATTAGAAATGAAATAATATTGGATTTTTGCACAGAGTTGTACCAAAATCATGACGAAGTTTGCTGATATGATACAAAGTTCAGGATTTCCGACAATATCATAAAAGAATAATGTGTACCTGATTTCTCCTTTTCTTAGAGGCTTTATTTAAACAGCATTAAATACAATAACATGAAAAAAAGCAACATAAAGCATTTTCTGCACGAACGTATCATAAAGCTTCTTTTTTAATTTTGATTGATACATGAAGCCACATATCCCGCACCAAATCCATTATCGATATTTACAACCGAAACATTGGAACTGCAACTATTCAACATGCCCAATAAAGCAGATATCCCATTGAAACTCGACCCATACCCCACACTTGTAGGAACAGCAATAACTGCTTTTGACACCAACCCCGCCACAACACTAGGCAAAGCACCTTCCATGCCCGCAACAACAATAAGAACAGACGCGGCTTGAATTGTTTCGACATGACTTAACAATCGATGGATTCCGGCAACACCAACATCAAACAGTGATTTTACGTCATTGCCCATAGCATCAGCAGTAATAAAAGCTTCCCTGGCAACAGGAATATCGGATGTTCCTGCTGAAATGACCAGGATATATCCTCTTCCCTTTTTCGGTAAAGCTGATTTTTCTAACAAAATCATCCGAGCATCATCATGATAAGCGGCTGATGGGAAATATGCAGTAATCTTCTTTGCTTTTTCCTTATTGACTCGGGTAGCAATTACGATATTTTCCTGAGGAATCATCCGATCCATAATTCCAATGATTTGCTCTGATGTTTTTCCTTCACCGAAAATCACTTCAGGAAACCCTTTACGAAGACTCCTATGATGATCGATAGTAGCAAAATTGATATCTTCGGTGTGATAATGGCTTAGCTCCCGGGCAGCAGCCTGCACTGATACCTTACCTTTTGATACAGATTCAAGAATGGTTAATAGTTTGTTTTTATTCATACTGTTTGTCTTTATGAGGTGACATCTGAAAGATTTTATTATGCTGCATTTTTACTTATTTTCCGTTGCAGTTCTTAAGGAAATATCCAGAATGCAATTAAAAATTTCACGAATGCTGTTTTTATAACATATGAAGGGGCGAATTGAAATAAATTTAATTTATTTTTAGTTTGTCGGCGAATTTACCTGGAAATTTTCAAAAGGGAATAGTGTTAACAGATAGGGACGCATATTTCATTCTCATTTTTGAACCAGGAGTATTGATCAATATGTTGTATTGTGATAATTATCATTTAATTGTTATTTTTATTTCCAAAGCGAATGAGGTGAATATGACTGTCAAAAAAGACCAAGGTAATCGTGGCACTGATGTTGCTTTTTATAATCTTATGTACGTTAGTGGTGAAGCTATTTTAAAGCTTATTGGGATAAACCATCCGCATAAATTTAAAATGAAATCAGTTGTTTTAAAAGATAAACAGCTTTTTCCGGATATGTATGCATGGCCTGTTTTAGATTTGGAAGGTGATGATATTAGAGTGTTTTTTGAATTTCAGGGATACAAAGATCAAATGATTCGTTTTAAAGCAGCATCAAAGGTAACATTGTATTGTGCTCAAGAATCCTATACTGGAAAAATTCAGGCGGCAATTATTTACACAGAAAAAAAGTATCTTGATGCGGCAAAACCTTTAATAATTTTAAATCCTGATGGGGAAATAATCTGTGAATGTTCATTTAAAGAAATTGTATTGGAAGATTACACTTTTGAACAATTAATATCCATTGATCATAGACTGATCATACTGGCACCATTCACAGTCTCCAAAAGACTGAAAAAGGAAACAAAAATTTCGTTATGTCATGAATGGGCGACGATATTAAGGATAATATACCCAGAGAAACTTCACCATAGTGCTTTGGATATATTATCTTTGTTTATTCTCAATCGATTTCGAAACCTTTCGTTAGAGGAGGTACAAACCATGTTAAATTTTGATATTTCAAAAACAGTTGCAGGAAAACAGCTTGTTGAAATGGGTCGACAGATAGGAACGAAGCAAGGTGTTAAACAAGGTGTTAAACAAGGTCGCGAACAAGGTGTTAAACAAGGTCGTGAACTGGGGCTTATGCAAACGGCAAGCAAAATGCTACAAAAAGGCTTTAAGCCGCAAATCATCAAGGACATTACTGGTTTATCTGATAAAGACATCAAAAAACTGTTGAATTGATTCGATTTACGCCTGAATCATTTCCAGAAATTTATCAACGAGACGGAGCCATTAATATTTCAACACATGAATATCATCCTGATCATATTCAAATGCTTTATTTTTTTAGGATATTAAATTTACAAAAGACGCATAAGGTCATCATAAAGATGTTCTTTAGTCGCAACAACAGAAACGCGTGAAGATGTATTGTAGCATGCAAATCCGCTATTGTTGAAGGATTTTTTGAAATGCATTATTTCATACGAGATCTTTCAGATTCACCCACAGTACCTTTAATATCTTTTAGATAGCTTGTTCCCTTAAGATTATTCTTTAAGCGCACGTAATTTTTGTTATAAAGCGGATTACCTGGATCAAGCATGAATGCCTGTTTATACATTTTGAGTGATTCCTGAAAATTTTCCTTTTGACCTTCTAATACAACGCCTAAGTTATAATACGCTGGTGCATTTTGCTTATCTCCCTTTATTGCGTGTTTAAACAACATTTCAGCACCTTCTAAATTACCATTGGTTGCTGCAACGATACCTTTATTTACAGTCTCATCACCCTGGACCAATTCTCTAAATTCTCGTCTCTTGGATGGAATAAACCTGCGAACAAATTTCTTACATGTTTTCTTTGCCATATCAATCATCAAGCTATTTTTATTCAAAAATTGCTTTGATGGATTCTTATCATACACGCTGGCAGACTCAATAATTGATCGCACGATTGTACCATCAGATCTCTCCAGACTGAAATTGATAATTGATTCTCCTTTAATAACATAGTAACCATCTTGAAAAACTGGCCCCTTCACAACAAAACCAGAAACCGAAGGTTTAATGAGCGGAATTCTTTTTCCAGATCGATAATCTTTAATGTTATAAGACAAAACCTTTGTTAATTCCTCTTTCAATACTTTGTCAATAGTGAACAGCACTTTGGGATCAGGGATTCTTCTTTCCGGATCTGTTACTTTACAGATCGCAATATGATCGAACATGTCATCACCCATTAGTTGACTCACTACAGTGATATCAAGTTCTGGCTTGACAACTGAGTTAACGATTATTCCCTGCTTTGTCGTTGCACAAGCAATGATATTGAACAAAAGCAATAAAAATAAGATTAATTTAATTGTTTGTTTCATAAGACTCCTCCTTACAATTGATGGTCAAGTTAAATCGGCCGAACCTTGACGATTATAATCATGATGAATTAATTATCAAGCCATGTCAATATAACATGGCTTGAAATTTTCTGTTATATGTTGAAAAAAATTAATGAATAGTACATTCTCTATCTGGATAACACTTTAAATTGTTTCTCTCTTTCGATTTTCCAGATTCCGGCTTCACGCTTCAGAGATAATTGCTTTTTGACCCGATCTCGATAGTTTTTTGATTGATAGGACTGTGTAAAAGTAACTCTGGCTTTATTAACGTTAATCATTTGAATGTCAATGCTTGATATTTCAACGTGGATACCTTTCTTTTGGAGGCGTTTTCTTCTGATACGTTCCCACTGCTTCTTACTTTTTCCAGATGCTGGTTTGAAATCTTTTGCATAACATTCGAGATATGCTGCTATATTTTGTGAAGACCAGGCCCTGGACCAATCAGATAGAAGTTTTTCAATTAATTGTTCCGATGATTCTACTTGTTCTGTGGCAACGATCTCTTTTTGTGGACTTGTAGAAACTGGTTCTGTTTTAGCAATAACTGGCGGTGTTACCGGTTCTTCAATTTTCGTGACAATTGGTTGGGGAGGTGTTGATTCTGCTGGTTCAACAGGAACGATGTCAGGTGTTTCAATTGTGGTATCAACTTTCGCGAGTTCTTCTGTGGATTTGTCTATGGTATCCGAAGTCTCTGCAGCTACTTCTACAGAAGGAATCACATCCGGTGTCTGTTCATCTTGAAAATCCTGTGGTTCAACAGAAATGGGTTTCGTATCTGATGATGATTCTGTATCTGCAATGACAATTGATTCATCAACAGTATCTTCTACTGGTGCTTTTCTTTCTGGAAGAACTTCTTGATTATCCAAACTTTTTCGCGTTACTTTTATAATTTGGTCTGCTGTTGATTTAATTAAACCAACCATACTACGTTCATTCTTAAGCACGTAAACAATTGTTTTAATATTTCCAATGACATTACCTGTGTTGGCCTTCAACCTTGCGATACGTATTGGAATGAAAGGATTCGTCGCTTTTTGTGCATTCATGCGTTTGAGTTCATCTCTAATTCCCATCACTGAAGTTGGGGTTTTAATGAGTGCAATTGTTGTTAATGTAAAGGAATCTATTAATAAACCATTAACCGCTTTACATGCTGCGGAAATTTTTTCTAACATCTCAAGATCATCTTCAGATACAATGGGTAAATCATTCTGAATGTTCTCAAATGATTTGTTTACCATCAGTTGAAGTTCTGTCAATCGTTCCTTATTTTCTGACAACTCTTTTTGGTTAACAGACAGATCGCTATTTACCTGATCAACACTGTTATATCCAGGAACGTTTTCCTTATTTTTTAAAAGTGATTTTTTATTCTCCAGAGACATGTTGACCGTGTTGAGTCGTCTGATATCCTCTTTTACAGACTTTATTTCATACAAAGAACTTTTTAAATCAGCAATATCGCGGGCATTATAGCCTTCAAGAACAGATATGATTGCATGTGTAATATTTTTGTACCCATTTTCAGTGGCAATTTTGTTTACCAGTGCTTCCTTGTATTTACCTTTTCTTTTATAAAATGTGTTGTGATTGCAAACCGGATCACTAAAATCAAGAAATTGCTTTATGGCATTATCCAAAGCAGCATCTCGCTCAGAATTTGAAGGAAATGCCTTTTTGATAAATTTTCCATCACGTAATATTTTGTAATAATAATTATTGACAAATGCTTCCTCACCCACATCATAACAAGACCCTTCTTTGGCATACAAATCAGGAGGAACATCATAAAGAATCGTTTGAACTTGCACAAGGTGCGCTTTGATAGGTGAGATCATTCCATTATTATCACTATAGGCGCGATCTATTGCAAGTACTCGCGTGATTTCAGCTAATTGGCTTGATGGAAAACTTTCCATCTCTTCAGGCCATTTGGAGTTTTTTGAAATAGGGATATCATTTAATACAGCTTTGGCAGTCATAGAAACGCACGCAGCCGTATTCAACCGGTCAAGGACAAGCTCCATACTTGGGTTTTCCATGTATGCCATTCCCCCCTCAATCACTCCTCTTACAAATGCACAACCCGTAAAAAATTGTATACAAATAATTGATAATGTAATAAATATACAGTTTTTGTAAAATGATTTTGTTGATTGATTGCCCTTTTTGTTTGCCATATCAGTTCTCCTTGTTGAAAAAATTAATTAATGATATTTAATAAAATCTTTCATGATGTTAAATATGGTCAATTGTAACGTATTTATTTTTTTTGTCAAGATTTTTTTAAACATAATAAAATTATTATATTGATAATACTGAAAAAAATTGGATGGTTTGACTGTGGTAAATTCTTATGGTTATCTTGCATAATGTTAAACACAATTAATATTCATAAAAACTTCTTGATACTTTAGTTCTGTAAAAATCAGTGCTGTCATTTCAATTATTTAAAATTTCATCTATCAAAGCATTAACTAAATGTTCCTGAGGGATTTTTTTTATAACTTTTCCCTTTTTAAATAAAATCCCTGTGCCATCCCCTCCGGCAATACCAATATCAGCTTCTTTCGCTTCCCCTGGGCCATTAACAACACACCCCATAATTGCCACTTTTATATCTTTTGTTACATATTGTAAGCGTTTCTCAACAGCATCAACTATATCAAACAAAGGAATCGCGGTTCGACCACAGGTTGGACATGAGATAATCTCAGGTCCGCGTCTTCTAATATTTAATGCACGAAGGATTTCATACGCCACACGAATTTCTTCCAATGGATCGCGTGTTAGTGAAACGCGAATGGTATCACCAATACCTTCAGCAAGCAGCATACCAATTCCAAGTGCAGATTTGACAGAACCAGAGATTAACGTGCCTGCTTCAGTAACACCCACATGAAGCGGTGAATTTGTTTGTTGAGACAAAAGGCGGTAGGCATCAAGTGTCCGCTGAACATCTGATGCCTTGATAGATAATTTAAAATTTTCAAAATCCAGGGAATGCATCAATTGAATATGTCTTAATGCACTTTCAACCATTGCCTGTGCATTGGGAGAACCATGTTTCTTTACTAAGTCCGATTCAACTGATCCACTGTTCACCCCAATACGAATAGCCAATTGATGTTGCCTGGCTGTCTGAACAACCTTTTGCACGGATGTCATATCACCAATATTGCCCGGATTAATTCTGAGTGCATCAGCACCATGTTCTGCCGATGCAATGGCGAGTTTATAATCAAAATGGATATCTGCAATCAATGGTATCTGGATTTGTTCCTTTATTTTTGATAAGGCTTGCGCTGCTTCCATATCAGGCACCGCCACACGAATAATCTCACATCCAGCGGATTCAAGGTTTTGGATTTGAGACACTGTTGCCGCAATATCCTGCGTTTTGGTGTTGGTCATGGATTGCACTGTAATGGGATGATTTCCACCCACTGTCACATGTCCGACTTGAATTGTTTTTGTTTGTTTTCTTTGCATTTTTTTGATCTCCTCAATTTTTTTCAACTTCAGTTCGTGTTATTTCGGTAATCACTATCGCAGGCGATTGATTGACACTGATTTCTAACACAGGAATCTTTGATTTATCCATATAAAATAAAGACTCTAAACCATCGGTTAAACGTATTCTGGCATTGACACTTGCCGATATTTTCAGGGTGATTAAACTTCCTGTCAGACAGTAATCATCCAGCTTCCATTGATCATCCATTAATCGCCATCGCACAACAGCCTTTTGATTGAATCTGGTTAATGTATCAATAATGCGCCATTTGTGATTATCAATTGATATGCATCTCTGATGATAACATCCCATATAATCAGTGTAAGCTCCACACCATGATATTTGTTTTTCTGTATTCGTTAACCTGGGATGATCAGATTCTACTTTAATCCACTGACCATACAAAAAACGACTGATCACAGGCATTTGATCATGCGAATCAAAACTGACAGTATTGTGTGCTGCAGACGAAATAAAACTGGAACGAATCAAATCAGTAATGTCATAGCTATATGAACCGCTATCCCTTAACACATTGATACCTTTCACCCATAAATCCAGGTGAAGCGCGTCCGCATGATGCGGACGAAAATAAAACTTTGGGCATCGTATTAGCCCCCATACTGGTAGCTTATTCTCGAATTCACTCTGAAATGTCACATAACCACCATCCGGAAACATACATGACCTTCGTGTGATTGAAGCAGGGGGATACTGATCTGGATTTAGCTGAAGCCATCGTATTGCGTCATTCCAGTCTCCATCAGAATACATTTTTTTTCTAAGAAACAAACATCCTCCCAACTGAATTTCCGGTCGATAGTCTGTGTATGATGTTTCAGCAAGGACGAAGACACGTGCGCCATCATTGGCTCCAAGATTGGGGCCATTACCCGTTTCAGGATCGACCATTTGATACAGCCAAAATAAGGCATCGCATACTTTTTTTGTATATTTTCTGGAAAAAGCAGGCGCATTAAATAATTGACGAAAAAATTCAACCATATTCAGGGTTGAAATCATCAATCGATGGTAGTTCAATGAGTGTTGGGCAAAACTGCCATCATCTGCAATAAGTTGATTTACAAGCCATTCTAGATCCCTTCGGCCAAGCTTTTGCCATTTTTCTGCTTTTTGATGCAATTGTGAACAGGTGTTAAGCCATAAACCACCAATAAAAAGACCTGCTGCTTCACTGATAGCATGGTTGTTTTGTTGGGCGTTTGCGTAATGGCGTGTTATGGAAATTCTCTGGCAATGGGCTTCAACAAAATCTATCAATGCGGGCAATGGTTCTTTTTGATTCATAATATGCGCACACAAAATAATTTGGATTAATCGAATGGCAGTTTCCTGCGCACATATCCAGTTCGGGCCGGTTTGTGGCATATTTTGGTCAATCCAGCTTGCCAACCAGTTATTCAATAACTTAAGATATTGATTGTCACCTGAAATCACGTTCATTTTTGATAAAGCCAATGCCCAGTCCATTCTGGACATTTCCCAGATAATTTTGATATCTCCAAAGGCTTGATCATTGGCCTGCGTCCAATACAAACTGTTATTACGATAATTTTTTTTGTTGAATGGATTACAAAACCAGCTGGGAGGAATACCAGTATATATCGAAGTATGAGAAAAAAAAGTAAGATGGCCTTGACAAATTTGTTTGGCATGATTTGAAATCTTATGACAGGCCATCTTTGAAATATCTGGACAATAAAAATGATTGGGCGTGTAAAACAAAGGATCGTTTGGCAGGTATTTTCTGGGCAGCCGCTTTTCAAAATAGCCTGTTTTACATTGTATCCGATACACAAAAAACTTTAAAATATTTAATAATTTTAACGCCTTGGCTGTTTTTATTTTGATTAATAAACGTCGTTCCACAATTTCTACAGTTCTTTATACAACAAAAAAACGGGCAGAACTCTTTGTGAAAAGATCTGCCCGATTTGAACATTGAAAAATGTATGAAAGGTATCTGATGAATTCGTTAGAATTAGTCTCCCATTTTAGCCATGTAGTCATCATACATGCTTTCCAAACCATATTTATGTTTGGATTCTTCCTGCGCCAATTTCTCAAATAATTTTTTGACATCTGCCTCATCGGTTTTTTGCGCCAGATCCAAGTATAGTTTGTTCGCCGTTTCTTCACGTTTCATCGCCAGTCTCAGAATATCAGCAAAGCCCATCCCTTTCTCGTAGGTCATATCCACAAGATAATCGCTTCTTTTTAAATCAGGCACTGTTTCAGGAACAAATGAGTTGATCTGTTCCTTGTCCAAATTTTCCAACATGTTTTTATGCTTGTTTTCTTCACTGGCAAAGTCTTCAAATAATTGCCTGGCACCTGTAAAATCTGCCTCTCTTGCAGCTTCAAGATAAAACTTTTCAGCTTCAATTTCTTTATCAATGGCATAGGCAATGATATCATCAACATGATTAAAATCCATATATCCTCCTTGCAAATTGTGGATTATTCAACCTTTGTGATTCTGCTCTCACCAGGAATCAATTCTGGAGCACCTGCGATCTCAATTTCAAGATCAAGTCGCATTTCCAGATCCACAATTTCTTTTCTTTTACGATTCAACAAATAGTCCGCCACATTCATTGGGAAAACCCCTTTGATTTTTTTTGCATTTTTTTTGGATGCAGCGTGGCGTACTTTTCTCAAAAGATTTAACGCATCAGATTCTGGAGATGGTACCATACCTTTCCCTTTGCAATGGGAACATTTGATATGACTTCCATATTCAATTGTAGAATTGATACGTTGTCGCGACATTTCAAGCAAGCCAAATCGCGAAATCTTACCCACTTTTGTGCGTGCCCTGTCATTTTTCAGAGCGTTTTTCATGACACGTTCGACCTCAAGCTTGTGTTTGGTCTCCTTCATGTCAATAAAATCAATAACAATTAAGCCGCCTAAATCTCTTAATTTTAGCTGAAGCGCAATTATTTCAGCCGCTTCAAGATTTGTTTTATAGGCAGTACTCTCAACCGATCCTTCTTTGGTGGACTTACCGGAATTAACATCAATAGCAACCAGTGCTTCAGTCTGGTCAATCACCAGAGATCCTCCACTGGCAAGGGATACACGTCCCTGAAATACAGACTCAATTTGTTCCTCTACCTCATATTTCGAAAAAATGGGTTCAGGCGCGGTATAGTATTTGACAATTTTTTTGTGTCTGGGTGAAATGACATTGATAAATTCTTTCACCTCTTGATACACTGTTTCGTTGTCAACGAGAATTTCGGTTACATCATCGGAAAAATAATCCCGAATCGACCGAATTGCCGCATTCGGTTCCTTATACAGTAGTAGCGGGGCATTGGGTGCCATGGCATTTTTTTTGATCGTTTTCCAAATACGCATGAGATTCTTTAAATCTTTGGCAACAATTGTTTTCGTACACTTATCACCAGCTGTACGGACAATTACGCCAAAATCTTCGGGAATCTTTAATGCGTGCATTAAAGATTTGATACGTGAACGCTCTGATTCATCTTCAATTTTTCTGGAAATCCCTCTGTTTTTACTTCCAGGCATCAAAACCAGATGCCTGCCTGGCAACGAGATATAGGTTGTCAGCATGGCTCCTTTTTTCATGATCGGATCTTTGGTTATTTGAACCAGAAGCTCCTGATTTTCTGAGAGCATGTTTTCTATCCCTTTTTTGCCAGTAGGGTTGTCCTGAAAATAATCACTATGAATCTCATGTCTTTGTAAAAAACCATTCCGTGCGCCGCCATAATCTACAAATACCGCCTGGAGACTGGGTTCCACGCGCGTGATAATACCTTTATAAATATTTCCTCGTGTAATTTCACGTGCCGTGGTTTCAGTTTGGAACTCTTCGAGTTTGTTCGTTTCTGTAATTTTTGCTATTCTGCATTCCTCTGGATCCGCCGCATTAATAAGAATTTTGTAGCTCATATTAAGCGTCTTCCTGATGCATATTTTTTCTTTTGCGATACCTGTTAATTTTTCCTGGCCTCGGCAAAAGATGATCATGCCTGATTGAAAAAAAATTTTTTATTCAGGCGTTTTTTCATTTTTGTATTAATATGCGTCAAATTATGCACCATAGATAAAAAATTATCAAGTTATTTATTTTGTGATTTTTATTTATTAGTTGTTCAATGACATAATTACTTTTGAAAATGCGCACTTTCCAAACAGAAAATGCTTGACTAATCCATTATTCATGGCATAAAATAAGAAATTCTTACAAAAGAATTGTCATTATAAAATTTAACCGATGGTAAGTCCAATGAGTCAAATTCAAACAGACTTACACAAAAACGAAGGAAAGCGTATGTCTTGGGATTGGGAAAAACTTCAAAAACAACAACAACGTCAATACAACAAGGCCCCTACTCCACCAAATTGGGATCATATTTCGGAGAAGTTCAGCAAGTTCAAAAATTTTAAAGTTCCAGGTACCTGGCTGATTGGACTTTTATTGCTTCTCATTTATGCGGGCTCATCCATGTTTTTTACAGTTGAAACCGACCAGGCCGGTATTGTGCAAAGATTTGGTAAGTATCATCGCACTGAAGGGCCTGGTCTGAACTACAAATTGCCAGCGGGTATCGAAAAAGTTACCAAAGTCAAGGTAAAATATATTTATAAGGAAGAATTTGGGTTTCGTCCCATGCGCCAGATTAATCAAACCCGATTTTTGGCAGATTCTGAACAAAATGTTGCCTTGATGCTCACAGGTGATTTAAATGTTGCGGTGGTTCCATGGATTGTTCAATACAGAATTCAAGATCCTTATCTATATCTATTCAAGGTTCACGATGTTCGCCGATTACTGAGGGATTTGGCTGAGTCGACCATGCGCCTTGTGGTAGGGGATCGCAGTATTAATGAGGTTATCAGTAAGCGAGAAGAAATTGCAGATCAGGCCAAAATTTTGCTTCAAAAAGAATTGGATCAGGCGCATACAGGCATTCATATTGTAACCGTTGAAATGAAAAAAACCAATGTGCCTCAAAAAGTTCAACCTTCATTTAATGAAGTCAATCAGGCCATTCAAGAAAAAGAAAAGGTTATATATCAGGCCAAGGAAGATTATAACAAGGCCATTCCGGCTGCGCGTGGTGAAGCTGAACGCGCAATCAAAGCTGCTGAGGGCTATGCCCTTGACCGAATCAATAGAGCAAAAGGTGATGCCGCCCGATTTTTATCACAATATAATAAATACGTGAATGCCAAAGATGTTACACGTCGTCGGATGTATCTTGAATCCATGAAGAAAGTCTATCCAAAGCTTGGAAAGGTATTTGTTATTGATGCCGACCAAAAAAATATCTTACCGCTCATCAATTTGGAAACACTTTCAAAAACGTTGCCCGCAGAAAAAAACGATCAGGTCAGTGATAAAGGAGGTCAAAAATGAATGCAATAATCAACATTATGAAGGAAAATAAAGAAATTATCAGTGTAAGCACATTGATCGTTTTTGCGATGATATTCTTTTTATCTGCATATACAGTTGATGAAACAGAACAAGCAGTTATCACGCAATTTGGTAAGGTAATCGGAAACCCAAAAATTGAACCAGGCTTGTATTTTCGGGTACCATTGATTCAGCAAATTAATAAATTCCCTAAAAATTTGCAGGAATGGGATGGTGATCCAGGGCAAATTCCCACCCTTGATAAGACATATATATGGGTGGATACCTTTGCCAGATGGTTAATAGTGGATCCTGTAAAATTTTTTCAAACAGTAAATAATATCAATAGCGCACTTGGGAGATTGGATGATATTATTGACCCGGCTGTTCGCAATTTTATTACTTCTTATCCATTGATCGAAACTGTTCGGCAGACCAATCGGAAGATGGATACCTTTGAAATGGGCATGGATGAAAGCAATGAACGCCACATTGGAACCATTAAGATTGGACGGGAAAAAATTACTGAAGGTATTCAGAAGCAGGCAAAACCCAAATTACGAGAGTTTGGCATAGAACTGGTTGATGTTAAAATCAAACGGGTTAATTATGTGGAGCAGGTGCGAGAATCTGTCTATGGGCGCATGATTGCCGAGCGTAAACAAATTGCAGAAAAATTTCGATCTGAGGGGCAGGGAGAAGCCCGAAAAATTTTGGGAAAAAAAGAACGTGAACTGAAACGAATCACTTCTGAGGCTTACAAGACTGCCCAGGAAATTATGGGTCAGGCAGATGCTGAAGCGATTTCCATTTATGCCAATGCGTATGAAAAAGATCCAGATTTTTATTCTTTTTTACAAACATTGGATAATTATAGCACCACAATTAATAAAGAGACCTCACTTATCTTGTCAACTGATGCCGAGTATCTGAAATTTTTTAAAGGATATTCAAATTAAATAATTGCTCAGGAATTTAAATTTGGGGGAAAAATGATTGGCAATATGTTTCAATACACATGCCAATTTGCGCAGGAAGGTGTTTTCTTATGCTATAGCGGACCAACGTCTCATGAGATTTTGGTTAGTACTGGTAATACGTTAAAACAATTCCTTGAAGAAAACAGGGTGGATAAAAAACAATTCTATTGTATCTTCTCTGTTTATGTAGAAATGTTTGAAAATATTATCCGCTATGGTGTTGATTGCTTTGGTGATAAAACACACATGGCGCATTGTCGATATCCATATGGTATAATTACAGTTGCGTTAAACAATAATCAATTCACCATAAAAAGTGGCAATATTATTGCGCTGGAGCAAAAAAGCAAATTAAAACAATATTTAAACACAATAAATGCAATGGAGCCCCAAATTATTCGTGAATATTATCGAGAAAAACGAAAACAAAAAGTTGAATCAGACTGCAAAGGTGCCGGGTTAGGATTGATTGAGATTGTTCGAAAATCCAGCCAGCCCATTGCGTTTTCTTTTGATTATATTGACGATTATTTTCTGTTTTTTTCTTTGACAGCAGTTCTTTGAAGGAGTTTACCATGAAAAACCTTGAAATATCAAAAACAAAAACCACGCCCGAGATCCTTTTTAACTTGTCTACGAATGAATTATCAATTAAGGGAGAATCCTTTCCAGAAAATACATCAGAGTTTTATGCACCTGTATTTGAATGGTTGGAAAAATATTTAAGCATCCTTACCGATCAGGTGGTTATTGTTAATATTGAACTTGTCTATTTTAATAGCAGCAGTTCAAAGGTGCTGATGGATCTATTTGATATGCTCGAAGATGCTGTTCAGAATGGTAAAGACATTACAGTCAACTGGCGTTATGATGAAGACAATGAAATGGCTGCCGAATATGGTGAGGACTTTATGGAAGATCTGGAAAATCTGCCTTTTCATCTGGTCGAAATCGAATAAAAAGTCGGTTCAATTGACTCAAGTTAATATTTATCAGGATTTAAAATTATGAAAAATAACACTGTATATCAGTTTAAAATTTCTCTTTGCGAAATTGAACCCGCTATTTGGAGAAGAATACAGGTTCCTGAAAAATATAGTTTTTGGGATTTGCATGTTGCGATTCAAGATTCTATGGGCTGGTTGGATTATCACTTGCATGCCTTTCGTTTTCGGCCCAAACACAAGAAAAAAATGATTGAAATTGGTATTCCTGATGATGATTTTGGTGCTGAAGTCATTGCTGGTTGGGAAGTCCCAATTATTAATTATTTTACTGAACCGGGTCAGATAATTCCATATTTATATGATTTTGGTGATTCGTGGCATCATGAAATCTTATTTGAAGGAATTCTTCTGAAAACAAAAGGTGAGAAATATCCAAAATGCTTGGAAGGTGAACGTGCCTGTCCGCCTGAAGACTGTGGGAGTATTAGTGGTTACGATAGTCTCGTGTCCATTCTGAAAGGTCCCAAAAATAAGGAATATAAAGAATATGCGTCCTGGCTGAAAGGACATGCGAAAAATTATTTTCCTTATGATCCCGATGCCTTTGACCCGAATAAGGTCCATTTTGACAACCCCAATAAAAGATGGGAAAACGCTTTTGTACAGAAATAAAAAAAAGGATGTAAATAATGAGCGAGCAAGAGAAAAATTTACCTCTAACATCTGATATACAAATGTTAATAGCTGGTAGTATTCCTAATACAAAATATTTTGATAGTCGTTTTGACCATTTGCAGTTTCAGGTAGATGAGTTACGCAGAAACCAGGAATTTTTTCGTGAACAGACACGTGATTTTAAACTGGATATGGATCGTAAATTTTCCGATGTTGATAAGCATTTCAATACATCCCGAGAGGATATGCTTGAACGTTTTAAACAGGTCGATAACCGTTTTGAACAGGTTGATAAACGTTTTGAGCAGGTTGACAAACATTTTGAGCAGGTTGACAAACGTTTTGAGCAGGTTGACAAACGTTTTGAGCAGGTTGACAAACGTTTTGAGCAGGTTGACAAACGTTTTGAGCAGGTTGATAAACGTTTTGAGCAGGTTGATAAACGTTTTGAGCAGGTTGATAAACGTTTTGATGAGTCTCAAAAAGATATGAAAGAACGTTTTACGCAAGTGGATAAACGCTTTGAGCAAGTCATTGCATCAATTGAAAACTTAGGAAGTAAGCTTGACAAAAGAGATGAACAACATAGATCTTTTACAATTCGTATGTTCACTATTGCAATATCTATTTCTATTTTCGGAGTATTCGGGGTTTTTATGAAAACACTTGGCATGATTTAGTTCTTTTCTTGTCAGATAAAACCTATTGCAAATCAATGCCATCCTCAATAATTATTTACTCAGAAATTCAATTATTCTGATTTTTATTATCCATCAAACTTTTTTTGCCCGTCACCTGACAGGCATCGCGCATTCATGTCGAAATGCCCAGTTTGGGCAAAATATATAATTGCATCAAAAAATAAACAGCAATTATGACGACAAATATGATCATATCTCTCATTATAGCCACCTCTTGATTGTTTTTTTTATTATCAATAATGGAAAGTTATTCTCCTCATACCTTGCACATTCGTTCGAGTCAAGATTTTTTGATTTTTTTTACTGGAAAAGCATATATTTTTTCATGCATTCAATAAAATAAATATACAAAGAGACCAGATTAAGATATAATAAAAAACAATGAATACACGATTGAACATACTCAACCCCGATCCAGGATTGCTGCAACAAATCAAAAGAATATGCAGTTGCCATCCAATAACTGCCGCAATTCTTGCATCGCGTTTGCGTTCAGCAGATGCAGCGGGACGTTTCTTATCACCATCTTTTAATCATATTCGATCTCCTTTTTCTATTAAAGATATCAATATTGCAGTTGATCGTATTATAAAAGCGATTTTAGAAAATCAAAGAATACTCATTTTTGGAGATTATGACGTTGATGGTGTGACATCAGTTACAATTCTTCTTGAATTTTTGCAATATGCGGGTGCAACAGTCGAATATTATATTCCACACCGGTTAAAAGAGGGATATGGCTTACGTCAGCAACACATTGATAATTATGCCAAACCCAAAAGATTTAACCTAATAATTACTGTAGATTGTGGTATTAGCAGCCATGATGCCATTCAGCGTGCGAATATGCAAAATATTGATGTGATCGTGACGGATCATCATGAAGTGGAATCATTGCCCAATGCATTTGCTGTGGTGAATCCCAAACGATCGGATTGTCCATCAGGTTATGGCATTCTGGCGGGAGTAGGGGTTGTGTATTGCTTGCTCATATGCTTACGAAAGGCATTGCGAGATATCAATTTTTGGAAAGATAAGCAGGAACCAAATCTCAAAAACTATTGTGATCTGGTGGCATTGGGCACTATTGCCGATATCGTACCACAGATCAAAGAAAATCGAATTTTTTCTAAAATCGGTCTTGATGTGATAAACATCTCACCCAGGCCGGGAATTGCTGAACTGGCAAGGATTTCAGGGGTTCATAATAGACAATTAGATAGCAGCGACATGATCTATAAGCTTATTCCACGGCTAAATGCAGCAGGGAGACTCAAACGTGCTTCGATAGCAGTTGAGCTGCTTGCCTGTAAAGACATTAAAACTGCCAGAAAACTGGCAGCAGAACTGGATAGTATCAATAATAGTCGGCGTGTATTGGAACAGTTTATTTTGCAGGATATTCATGGCATTATTTCAAAAAATCCACATTTATTGAATCAGAAAAGTTTGATTTTATCAAAACCACATTGGCATGAGGGGGTAATTGGAATCGTGGCATCCAGACTGGTCGATCAATACTATCGCCCAGCAATACTGATCTCCATTGATCGCGGTGTTGGAAGAGGCTCTGCACGTGGTATTCCCGGGGTAAATCTTCACGAAATTTTGACATCCTGTGCACATCACCTGGATGCTTTTGGAGGACATGCCGGGGCAGCAGGCTTATTGATTCAATCCAATAATCTGGATTGTTTTAAAAAATCTTTTGAAAGTCATTTAAAATCACAACTTGTTCCCGAACTATTAATTCCAACACTCACGGTAGATTATGAAATGACATTGAATGAGATTTCCGAACAACTGATAGATGAATTGACATGGCTGGCTCCATTTGGTCCCAGAAATGTTGAACCCCTGTTTGTTGCTAATAATGTAAAAGTTCGTTATGAAACACTGATTTCAAATCGACATCGAAGAATGGCCCTGTGTCAGCCAAACAAGCGATCGCGAGTTTTTTCTGCCATTCATTTCAATGTGAATCCAAATCAACCTTTCACAAAAGAAATGAAGCAGGTGGCTTTTAAACTTCAGTGGAACCACTGGAATGGAAAAAAAAATATTCAAATGATGATTGAAAATTGTGATTTTTAAATTGTACGGTGGGCAAATTCAAGCTTGTGTGAATTTTATTGCTATGATAAATGGAACTAATGACGCAGTAAATAAAATGAATATGTAATATTCGCTGTTTTTTCAAATAATTTTTTGTTAATTAATAAAAGAAAATGAGAACTATGAGGTAACCCAATGGCAAAAAATTTTCGTCCCAGTAAACGGGAATCACGAATAATCTCAGAAATTGAAACATCAAGAGAAAAAGAGCGTCGTAATGCAATTTACAATGTAAAAGAGCATATTGAAACGCTCAGTAATAACCTGGCAATGAAGCTTGTTGAACATAAATTAATTGAAACGAATAATAAAGATGCAATTGAAGAACAAATGGCTGCAGCACTTGAAAAACTCACACGTTCTGATGAGTTTGAGATTGATTATCAAATTGCCCCTTTCAGGCGACTGGTTTCTTCTCCAAATATTGTCAGCCTCTATATAACAGCATTTATTCTCGAAAAATTGATCAATCACAAAGATGTTGAAGATATCTATGGTACTGATGAAGAAATCTATCAATGTGTGGATGAACAAGTTTCTAAGAATTTTGCGAAAAAGAAAAGCTCTGATGACAAAGAAAATAATCGACCAATTTCAAAGAATTAATAAAAAAAATGAGACCCTCTTTTTATATGCGATTTGTCAATGGGCCGTTTGAAGATCCATGCTTGTTTGTTTCCTTTGCTTTTGAAAAAAAAGCCTTACTTTTTGATCTGGGTGAGATTCATAAACTCTCTGCCAGGGATCTGTTGAAGGTGAGCCACGTATTTGTAAGCCACACGCATATTGACCATTTCATCGGTTTTGACCGATTGTTGCGCATTGTCCTTGGTCGAAATAAAACAATAAAGTTTTTTGGGCCACCCGGATTTATTGGCAATGTTGAAGGAAAACTCAATAGTTATACATGGAATCTCATTAAAGACCATTCACTCATTCTGGACGTGGTAGAAATACATCCCACAGTAATAAAGAACATAATTTTTTCATGTAAAAAAGGGCTTTTACCAGGCATTGATTACGCCGAAACCCCATTTGACAGCCAAATCGTCAAAGCACCCCGTTTTTCTGTGTATGCCGATTTTTTTGATCATAAAATTCCAAGTCTTGGGTTTCGGATGGAAGAACGATTTCATGTCAACATGATAAAAGAAAAAATGGATGCACTTGAATTAACGCCTGGTCCCTGGATCAACCGATTTAAACAGGCATTGTTTGAAAAACAGGATCCAAACACTCCCTTTTTTTTATCTGATCAGCAGCATTTTCACCTGGGAGAATTGGCTGAACAAATCGCTTGTATTTCTCCCGGCCAAAAAATTGCCTATATTACCGATGTTATTCACAATGAAGATACACGCAAACGTATGATTCAATTGGCAAAGGGTGTCAATGTTTTATTCATTGAATCTGCTTTTCGCCATGAAGACCAATCTATGGCCGCACAAAAATATCATTTGACTACAGTTCAGGCGGGAAGCATTGCACGTGAGGCTGGTGTTGAAAGCTTACAGGTTTTTCATTTTTCAACACGATATATGCATGCGGGAAATATATTGTATAAAGAAGCTCAGGATGCTTTTAAGGGTAAAATGAATGGTGACCAATCCTGTACAACTCATTGATTTTATATACTTTAATGTCAAAACAAATCATTTGACTTTCATATGATTTTAAGGTATATTTTATCTTTTTATAATTGATAACATAAAGGAGAATCAACCATGAATTATCCTGTTTGGGAATTATTCACATCAGGAGGCGGATTATTAATTGCATTGATTGCTGTATTACATGTGTATATTGCGCATTTTGCTGTTGGGGGTGGATTATATCTGGTCTTATGTGAATTAAGAGCTAACCGGGACAATAATGACGATTTATTGAATTATTTAAAAAATCATGCCCGATTCTTTATGTTACTGACAATGGTTTTGGGTGGTGTTACGGGCGTTGGCATCTGGTTTATTATGTCTTTACTCAGCCCTGAAGCGACATCGGTGTTGATTCATCAATTTGTTTTTGCCTGGGCGACAGAATGGGTCTTTTTTACAGGTGAAATTGTTGCGCTATTTATTTATTACTATACCTTTCATCGTGTAGATCGTCAGTTACATTTGCGTTTTGGATGGATATATTTCATTTTTGCATGGTTATCATTATTTGTTGTCAATGGTATTATTTCCTTTATGTTGACACCTGGCCAGTGGCTGGAAACCGGTAATTTCTGGCATGGATTTTTCAATCCAAGTTTTTGGCCATCATTACTTTTTCGAACAGCATTAACGCTAATATTTGCTGGTATATTTGGTTTATTGACAGCCATATATATTGATAAAGAAACGCTTCGAAACGATCAGATCCAATATTGTGGAAAATGGATACTATCGGGATTGGTAAGTCTTCCAATCTTTGCTCATTTTTATTATCACTCATTGCCAGAGCAATCCATCTTGCTGATTCAGGGCGCATCCCCGGAAATTCAACCCATTGTCATATTGTTTCTCGCTGTATTTGCAATGATTATCGCATGTGGCGGGATGCTTTTCCTGCAATTATCCCATCAATCAAAAAAAATATTGGCATACAGCCTGTTAATTATGGGCTTAATATACATGGGAAGTTTTGAATGGATACGCGAGGCATCCCGAAAACCATTCATTATTTATGGTTATCTAAACGCCAATCAAACATATGAGAAAAATGCTGAGCAATTACAAAAGCATGGGATACTGAAAAATGCAAAATGGACACAACACAGCAGTATCACATCCAAGAATAGTTTAGATGCCGGGCATGATTTGTATTTAATTTCATGTTCTGGGTGTCATTCTGTGGGAGGCCCCATGAATGACATATTACATCTGACTCAAAAATATACTATTGCCGGTTTGGAAGCACTTTTGACCGGCCAGGGTAAAATTTCAACATATATGCCGCGATTTTATGGTACCAATCAGGAACGAAATGCATTGGCAAAATATATCGTCAACGAACTTAATCAAAAAACAACAAACATTTCAACACAGCCTGCAATTAAATTACCATCTGTTTCTTCGGACGAAAATATATTTGATCAATATACATTGCTTGCATGGCCTGTTAAAGGAATGCATTTGCACGCAGATTGCAATGATCAATTTACATTGGGCAAGCCTGTTGGAACAATACAGGCACAACTGATTCGTCGGGGTGAAGTGCCTGAACATGTTATGGGAGAAATCACCATTCATTATAATTGTTTGGCTCAAAATATTTCAGGTAAAATGATTTATGATGATATCTCCATGACATATGTGGCGAAAAATTTGAAAATATCAGATTTCAACGCAAAAACAAATAAGTATAATCCTTATCCGGTAATAACGATTGAAGCGCGAAGTCTGCATACCAATGAATGTCTTGCACGGACACAAATCGTTTTTGCAGTGTCGAGTGCTATGGCTTGTAAGAATTGTCATGGTGGGAAATGGAAAGATATAGCACAGACAGGTGTTTCAAAAGCGACAGCAACTGATATTTTACAGACGCATGATCGTATCAATCAAACATCATTAACAAATGATTTGAGTAATGGTAAAACAATAAACTGTAGTGATTGTCATGGTTCGACAGTCAAAAAATCCAATTTACAAACGCTCAGTCTTTCAGCAGCAATGCATGGATTTCATGCAAATTATATTGATGACAAATCTCAAAACGCCTGTTTAAACTGTCATGCTGTGCATAATAAGACATCATTATGTTATCGGGGCGTTCATGTTGAAATGGGATTAACATGTGTCGATTGTCATGGCAGTCTGACAGACCATGCACTGGCACTGCTTGTTCATGAAAATAATAAAGGAAAAAAATCTGCCAAGCGATATATGAAACATTTAACATCAGATCAGGTCAATCATATGAAACAGATACAACCGAGGAAACCCTGGATACAGGAACCTGACTGCCTTGCGTGTCATGTTGATTATGAAGCACCGGAAACAACAATTGGATTCAACAAATGGACTGATTCTGCCGACACATTATTTCGCAATCAAACTGGTGATGCAGGCATACGTTGTATTGCATGTCATGGCGTCACACACGCACTCTATCCAGCAAATAATAGTTTTGATGCAGATAGAGATAATATACAGGCACTGCAATATCAAAAAAAGGCGGGCCCCATTGGTGGAAATAAACAGTGTCGTGCATGTCATTTGATTCATATGTCAGATAATTATCATCACAATAATATGGTGCAGTGATTTGGAGGGATTTATGCACAGTGCTACGATGAAAACAAAACGTTCTGAACGTTTCAGATATTTACCAAGATCACCTAAAAGCAAAGATGGAGAAAGAAATTACAGTTGTATCAATTACAATAAATGCCTGACTGAAGCTGCCATTAATAATCTTACATTTGATTGCAGCAATTGCGAAGACATGATCGAACAAAGCTTTAATGATTTACTCAAACAGGAAAGAAGTTCTGGTAAAGTAGAACGTCCAATTACCCCTAAAAAAACGTATGCAACAAAATAAATCGTTTCATTTCCTGCGTGACCGTCTTACTCTCTCCCGAAAATGCAAAAAAATTGGTGTTTTATCCAGCCCTGTCGCCTCACGAATTTGATTCATTAAATAGCGATGATATGAAAAATGAACTGCTTTTGGATAGTTTACAAAAGAAACAAATGTTGGTGGCGCATTGCGGATTTGAATTGTATACATGAATTTAATCGGTCGGCCACGATGTAATGGTGGCGGTGTTTTTTGAATCGCCTTTTCAATGATTCGATTGATTTGTGATGTACCAATTTCAAAAAGATATTGCTTGTAAAGGCTTTGAATAAGGGGAAACAGTTTCTTTACCCGCTGACCGGTCTTTGCGGATATTGTAATAATTGGCGCGAATTGAAGAAATCGCGATGCGTACCGCAATTCATCTGAATACTTATTAAGGATATTTCTTTGCTTTTCAACCAGATCCCATTTATTCAGCACAAATATACAGGCGCATTTTCTTTCATGTGCATAACCGGCAATTCGGATATCCTGCTCGGTAATGCCATCAAAAGAGTCAATTACAATTAGCGCGATATCGCACCGATCCAAACTATTTAATGCTTTAATAATGGAAAACTTTTCAATTTTCTGACTGACCTTTTTTTTACGCCTGATACCCGCTGTGTCAATAAAAACATATGGATTACGATCAATTTCGCAATAGGTATCTATTGCGTCGCGCGTTGTTCCAGGGATGTCGCTTACCATGACACGTTCCTTTCCCAGAATGCAGTTTACCAATGAGGATTTTCCCACATTTGGACGTCCAACCACTGCCAGACGAATCCCCCTGTCTTTAGCAACTGTTTCATTGTCTGGAAATAGTTGAATCAGTTCGTCCATTAAGTCTCGATAGCCATAACCATGTTCTGCGGAAATGGGGAATAGTTTGTCTATACCTGTCTGATAAAATTCCAGGCATTTATCTTCATGCGCCACGCCATCAATTTTATTCACCACATAAATGACAGGACGATTGATATCACGAAGCATTTGAACAATATCGCTATCATAAGGGGATACCCCAAATTTACCATCAAAAACGACAACAATAATGTCTGCCTGATCTTTTGCAAGATGTGCCTGTTGATTTATTTCTTCAATAAATCCCTCTTGCGTAGTATCAAACATGCCGCCCGTGTCAATCACAGTAAAATGACTGCCATCATAATTGGTATCTTTAAATATGCGATCTCGCGTAACACCTGGCATATCATCCACAATAGATTGGCGACTTCTTGTCATTCGATTAAATAATGTAGACTTTCCAACATTGGAACGTCCGATAATTGCAATTTTTGGATTCATGAAGGGTTTATAATATTCTGGTTGACTGATTGTCAAGATAAATGAGCGGTTTAAGTTCCGGAATAGACATATATTTATTTGAAATGATTATTTTTTGCCTGCCTTTTATACGAAAAGTTGATTTACAAAGGGCGCAATTTCCCCAATGGAAAGAATTTTTTTCGCTGCCCCCAGCTCAATTGCTTTTTTGGGCATGCCAAACACCACAGAAGATGCTTCATCCTGAGCAATGGTTAATGCACCTTTATCAGCAAGTTTTTTCAGCCCGGAAGCACCATCACATCCCATGCCAGTAAGAAGAATGCCCAATCCTGACTGGCCAAATTCCTGCGCAATGCTTTCAAACAGCACAGTCGCCGAGGGCTGATGTCCATCAACCGGACCTTTCTGAAACAAACGCAGGCGGCCTTCACGCGAGACAGCCAAATGATGATTGTCCTGGGCAATATAGACATTTCCAGGGATCATTCGTTTGCCATTCTCAGCAAGGCTGACGTTAAAAGCGGTTGATGAAACCAACCATTTTGTCAGATTTTGCACAAATCCCTGACTAATATGCTGTACGATAACAACAGGGCATGCAATGTTTGTTGACAGCCTGGATAATATTTTTTGAATGGCAGGTGGACCGCCTGTTGATGCGCCAATGCCGACCAGTCGAATGGCATTTTTGTTAAGATAATTTGGCGAGGGTATCCTGGACGGCGGTTTAAAATTTTTTCTTCTGATGACCTTCACCTGCGACATGCTCTTAATTTTTTCAATTAAATGATCAGCCGCCGGATCAATACCTGGAATGTCTTTGGGTTTTGGCAAAGCGACCAATGCGCCAGATTGAATTGCTTTTTTATGCGTATCTTCGTTTCTTGAATTGACCGACCCTGTCAACGCAATTATTGGACATGGCATATCAGACATAATTGATTGAATGGTGGCATATCCATCCATGCTGGGCATGTGAATATCCATTGTAACAATATCTGGTTGATACTGTTTACAAATTCTTAAGGCCTCAACGCCATTAATGGCTTCACCCAGAACCTGTATACCAGGATCACTTTCTAATATGCTTCTTACCAACAATCGAAATGTTGGCGAGTCATCTACAATAACAACACGAATCATTGTTTAACCAATTAATCGTTCTATGGTATCTAAAAGTTCTTTTTGATCAAAAGTGCCTTTAACAATATATGCATCAGCACCAACTTCCATTCCCCGAATCTTATCTGCTCTGGACTCCAGGGATGTCACCAGGATAAAAGGAAGGCTTTTAAAGCGATCATCCCCCCGAACATGTTCTGCCAACTGAAAGCCATTCATGCGGGGCATATCGACATCACTGACAACCGTATCAAAAGGCTCACTTTGGATGCATTCCCAGGCTTCCTGACCATCAGCACAAACCAAAACCTGATAGCCTGCATTTTCCAGAATATTTTTTTCCAGGGTGCGCGTCGTGATTGAATCATCCACCACAAGAATGCGTTTACGTTCCTGGGGGGCCGGCGCAATATCTACTGGCCGAAGATAGGCCGATCCATGCTGGGCTGATTTCATCAAGTCGGCAACATTCAATACCATGACAATTTGTCCATCACCCAGAATGGTAGCTCCAGACAAATTGCGAACACGACGCAGTTGTTGCCCCATATTTTTAATAACGATTTCTCTTGTTTCAAGCAGTTCATCCACCCGAAACGTCAAACGCTTTTCAGCTACGCTCAAAACCACAACAGATATTTTTTCTTCATCATGTGAAGAGGGAACTGTATCAGAAAAATCCAGTAAAGGTGCCAGAGAAAATAAGGGCAGTGCTTCATTATCCACAACAAGTGCAGGTTTTCCTTCTATCTGACCAATATCTTCTGGATAAACTTTTAAAATACGTTCCACAGTGGTGCAGGGAATGGCCAATAATTCGCCATCAACTTTGACCATTAACACCTGACTTGTTGCAAGCGATAAAGAAACAGTCAACGCAAGGGATGTTCCTTTATCGGGTTCACTTTCTACTAATATTTGCCCCTGAAGCTTTTCCAGATTTCGACGAACAACATCCAGACCAACCCCTCGACCGGAAATATCTGTAATTTGAGTTTGTGTTGACAGGCCAGAATAAAAAATTAATTCAGTCAACTCTCTTTTGGAAAGTGCCTTTGCTTTTTGTTCCGGCACAATATTTTTAAGAACAGCCTGCTCCCGGACAGATTCCATATCAATTCCGCGACCATCATCAATAACTTCAATAACAATAGTACTCCCTTTTTGAGAAGCCTTCAGGGAAATCATCCCTTGTTCTTTCTTGCCTTTTTGTTTTCTGTGCGCTGGTGGTTCAATACCATGATCAACCGCATTGCGCAAAATGTGTGTCAACGGGTCTTTTAAGGCATCAAGTACATGACGATCTACCTCAGTTTTTTCTCCCATAATTTCCAGACGAATATTTTTTTCCTGAGATCTGGACAGGTCACGAATCATTCTGGGAAATTGATCAAATAATGAAGATATGGGCTGCATGCGAACATTACGAATCTTGTCTTGTAAATCATCTGAAATAAAAACCAGTTGGTCACAATCATTCATAAACTGGCGTACCAATAGATTAATATTTGTGTGAATATGTTTTAAATTATCTGCATTGCGATGCATAAATGAAAAAAAAGGATTTAAGTCATCATCTTCAAAATGCCTTCGCTCCGATGATTTCATATTACCACGAAGATGCCGCCATTCTTTATGCCATCGGTTGATACGTTTTTGCATGGCTTGAAGATCTAATATACGCTGCATGGTTCTCATGCGAGATCCCATCAATTCGCCCATGCTGGCCATGAGTAAATCCAGCTTGTTTGTTTTTACACGAATAGTATCGTCGCTGCCGGTGATTTGTTCATCGGTAAAGGATTCTATCTGAACAATTTTTTCTGCTTTTTCATATTTTGTCGAATTAATCTTTTCAGTTTGTATGAATTCATTTTGTTGAATATCGGTGTTATCTACATTCTTAATCGCTTTATTTATTTTTTCGTTTTTGTTTATAGTAGGTGTTTCATCCTGACTATTTCTATTATCTTGATTATTGTCTGGTTGAATATAGTTAACTGTAATATCAAGATTATTTTTTTCTGCAATTGTGTTTTGGTTGTTTATTGACGGTGATGAATCTGACAGTACAGTAGCGGCTTCAAGTTGTTGAACGATTGCGTTGAGTTTATCAAAAGGAAATTCATTGCCATCAAGTTTGGCGTGCATGCATGCCTTTATCAGATCGACGGCCTGAAACATCAGGTCGAACAACTGACTTGTCAGGGATATTTTGTGATGTTGAATCAGTCCCAAAACGTCTTCCAGGCGATGGGCAATCAGGTTAATATCAAGAATATCAACGGTGCGTGATGCACCTTTCAAACTGTGGGCTGCCCGAAACAGCTCTGTCACAAGTGTGTCGAACTTTTCACCCGATGCTCCCTGCTCCAGGCGAAGCAATCCCTTGTTGAGGGTAAGAACATGTTCTTCAAGTTCGACTTTGAATGTATCTAATAATTGACGTTTTAAGGTTTCCTGATCCATTAATGACGCCTTTTGTATAATTTTAATATCATTTATGTTTTATGATATGTTTTATTTTATGTCAATATCAATTAACGTTTAAATAATAAGTTCATCATTTGTAAAATTCAGCCTGAGTTGTAAAGGCTGTCGATAAGGAATTCTTGAAAAATAAGTTCCCCAATCGGACATCTCAGACCAGTCAGGCTTTTCTGAGCTGTCCGACTTTTGCAATGAGGAACTTATTTTTCAAGAACTCCTAAGGAATACTTAGGAATACTTAAAAAAATTGTACCAGCCTGTTAAAAAATCAAAAAAAAAGCGCATCAACAGGATTGATGCGCTTAATATACTTGTGACTTCTAAAAGTGTTAACTACTTTTTAGAGGATATGAAGGATGCCCATTTGAGGAGGTGGGGATAATTAAGTTCGCCATAAATGGGGGCGTTATAATCACCGCTAACACCTGGCCACTCTGGCTCTATGCGGAAAAAATCAAACATGGTTGATACTTAGATATGTATATCTTTGTTTTAGCAATTTATTTACCAATATTGATATAATCAATTGAGATTTTTGGGATGCTGCATCAATCAGTTCAGCTAAAATTTCTATAGCATAAGGATGCATTCCAAGGGAAAAGGAAAGACAGGAACCCGATCATCAACGAAAACTGGCAGTAGTTGAAAGACTTTTGGTTGAAAATTTTCCAGGAAGACTGTATAATTCTGAGAAAAATTTCAAAAAAATTAAAACAAAATTTTTTAAGTGTACAAAAACGCAACATAATCAGTGTAATCAGGGTTAAAAATGAATAAAATTAATGAATTAACTATGTCTAAAATGAGGAACTTTATTTTTGAGCATACCTATATAAAATAATTGTAAGGAGGATTTTATGGAAGTAAAAGATCTTATTTATAAAGTAAAGGATTCTGTTGCCTGGATTACAATCAATCGTATGCCGCAAAGAAATGCAATCAGCGAACAAGCCATTGATCACTTTTTGGACGCTCTGGATCAGGCAAAGGATGATTCAGATGTTCGTGCGGTATGTATTACCGGAAGCGGTGATAAAGCCTTTTGTTCAGGCGCAGATCTTGGTAATTCAATGCAGAATGAAGACAAACAAACTGTGCAGGAATCCTTTCAAAAATTTTCGAATTTACTTTACAAATTGTCGACATTTCCAAAACCCACTGTCGCAAAAATTAATGGCTATTGTCTGGCAGGCGGCACTGGCTTTATGCTGGCATCAGATATTGTGATTTCCCGCAGTGATACAAAATTCGGTACGCCAGAAGTCAATGTTGGACTATTTCCCATGATGATTGGCGCGTTGATCTTTCGCAATGTGCCGCGAAAAAAAGCAATGGAAATGATTCTTCTTGGAGAAAAGATTTCAGCAAGTCAGGCACTGGATATGGGAATGCTTACCCGCATTGTGCCTTATGACCAACTGGATTATGAAGTCGATCAGGTACTTAAAAAACTTTGTGAAAAATGCCCTTTAAGTATACAAATAGGCAAGCAGGCTTTTATTGAGGCAGAACAAAAGCCATTTAAAGAGGCCATTGATTATTTATCTCATAAATTGTTAGAAGTTGCATCCACTGTGGATGCTGCTGAGGGGATTTGTGCTTTTCTGGAAAAAAGATCTCCTGTTTTCAAAGGAAAATAATCGGCGATTTCTAACTTTATTTTCGAAAATCATTTTCTATGCTTGTACTTAAATTACATGGTATAAAATATAATATCTGTCTCAATTTCAGCCACCTGACCATCCTGATAATTAAATTTTGCCATGACCTTCTTTGACTGAATGGATTCATCATATAAGGCATCATAGAGATCCTGATATTTTTCCATTACAAATTTTCTTCTAATCTTACCGGTCTTGGTTAATTCCCCATCATCAACATCCAGAAGTTTATACAGAATGGCGAATCGTTTGATAAAATAATGTTTTTTGTCAATATGATGGTTGAACGTTTCAATTTCATTCTTAATCAGGCTTGCGACTTCTGGTTTACCTGAAAGATCCATATATGTGGTATATGAAATCTGATTGTCTTCTGCCCATTTACCTACAATGACTGGATCAATGTTGATCAATGCAGAAATATAATCCTTTTGATGCCCAAATATCACAGCTTCCTTAATATATGGACTGAATTTTAATTTGTTTTCAAGAAACATGGGACTAAACATTTCATTGCGACCTGTCTGCATGACATCAGACATTCTGTCAATGATTACCAGATGGCCGCTGTCATTAATATAACCGGCATCGCCAGAATGAAGCCATCCATTCTTGATCAGTTTAGTGGTGTCATCAGGTAATTTATAATACCCTGGAGATACTGACAGCGAACGTGATAAAATCTCACCTTCTTCTGATATTTTGCATTCTGTACCGGGTAAGGGTTTGCCCACAGTGTCAGGTCGGATATCTCTATCACGATGCATATAGGCAATGCCTGTGATTTCGGTTTGGCCATAAATCTGTTTCAGGTTTACTCCCAGTGCTTGATAAAACGTAAAGAGTTCCGGCCCTAATGCAGCACCGCCAGTATATGCGCGTCGTAGTCTGAGCAATCCGATTTGATTGATCAAAGGCCGAAATATGATGACTTTACCAATCCAGTTCCCCAGTTTAAGGAATAAAGGCATTTTTTTTCCCGACATGTTGTAAGTGGCCGCTCGCTTGCCAATACGTGAGAAAAATCGGTACAAAAACCGATTGAGCCAGTAAGATTCATCAATTTTTAACCATATCTGGGATCGAATATTTTCGTATATACGCGGCGCACCGAACATAAAGTGTGGACCGATTTCTTTTAAGTCTTCCATAGCGGTTTCAACAGATTCAGGAAAGTTGATTGTTATTCCGGTAGCCATTGCCACACCAAAGGAATTCATTTGTTCTCCAATCCATGCAAAAGGCAAAAAAGACACATATTCATCTGTCTCAGCCAGTGGATCTACCTCCGTAATCCGGATGCCCATACTGATATAGTTTCTGTGGGTCATCATGGTGCCTTTGGGAAGGCCGGTTGTTCCTGAAGTCAGGCACAGGTGGCAAACATCGTCGGGTTTGCCTGAATCTATTAATTGATCAAACAATTCAGGATTTTTTTGTGGGCTGTTTCACCCAATTGATACAGGTCATCAATATGCATAAACCAGTCATCTGATTTGTAAGACCGCATCCCTCTGGAATCTTCATAAATCACTTTTATAACATCTGGAATTCGCGCTCGAACAGCGACGAGTTTGTCTACCTGTTCCTGATCATCACAAAAAACAATTTTGACATTCATATAATTGATAATCGCCGCAATTTCGTCTGGCAAACTCGTTTGATAGAGTGCTGATGAAATGGCCCCAATGGATTGTGTACCAATTGAAATAAACAGCAATTCTGGAATGTTATCGCCAATAATGGTAATTGTATCTTTTGTTTCGAGAGAGAGTGCTTTCAATCCCAGTGCGCATTTTCGAACAGAGTCATAATAGTCGTTCCAGGAAAAACATATCCAGCGGCCATAATCTTTTTCACGAATCGCGACGTTATCACCAGAATGTTGAACGCGCCATCGCAATAACTGGGGAATCGTCAAATTCAACAAGGGGTTTTCATCAGATTTCATAATTCTTCTCCAATATAGGCTTGAATGACTTTTGGATTTGAAGCAATTGCATCAGGAGGGCCATCACCAATCAATTCACCAAAATCAAGCACGTAAATATAAATAATCTAAAATATCCATTACAACCCCCAAATCATGTTCCACCAGCACGATGGTTGTTTTCAGATCCTGTTTGATATCAATGATAAACCGGACAATATCCTCCTTTTCTTCAACGTTCATACCGGCAATCGGTTCATCCAGGAGTAATATATCAGGGGCAAGGGTCAGGGCACGGGCAACTTCAACTCTTTTTTGAATCCCATATCCCAGGTTGCCGACAATTCTTTTTCGATACGGTTCCAGATCCATAAAGTCGATAATTTCTTCAACAAATTGTCTGTTTTCTGCCTCGACTCTGGCGGCTTTGCCAAAATACAACAGGGCCTGAAAGATATTATACTTTAGATTTTTATGGCGTGCCAGGAGCAGGTTTTCCAAAACTGTCATATTGCGGAATAATTCCAGATTCTGGAATGCCCTTGCAATACACAGTTTGGATACCTGATGGGGAGATGCGTGTGTCAAATTATGATCATCCAGTTGAATCGTTCCTTTTGTTAGGATGGTAAAAACCAGAAACACAATTCAGTAAACTCGTTTTTCCGGCACCATTTGGCCCGATGATTGATGTAATTTTTCCGGACTGAATCGCTAAATTAACATTTGACAATGCATGGATACCGCCAAATATCAAAGATACATTGGATATTTGTAATGATTTCATAATGATTATCTATTTTAATTTTTAATAGTTCAGGGATTTTTCCTGATTATAACGTTTTTTGGGGAGCATATAATTATGAGTTAATTGCTCGATCTTTTTTTGAATCAGAATTTACAGAATTAAATGAATTTAAAGAATTAAGAAAATATTAGTGGTGCAATATGGCACTTTTTTCAGAATTCTGAAAATTTTATAATTCTAAAAATTCTGATGCTAAATAAAGGACGCTCAAATCTATATATAAGTATTTGAATTTATTGCTCCCCAAAATCTGATATAATCAGGATTTTTTATATCATTGATTGCATTGCATTATCATAGTCGCGATGATACAAATTCACACACGCACAAATGAAAACTAACAGCTTGCCACAGACCAACAAACAGCTTTCATCACATTGTTTTCTCTAAAATAAAAAAGAATACTCAGTAATAAGAAACTAAGTATCCTTTTTTATGAGAGATTTGCGTATCTCTTTTAAGGCACAAAATATTAATTCAATTTTTCAATATTTTAGAAAAATATCAGTATTAATAATTAATTCGCAGGCGGCCATACACTCTCACATATGAACTGGCCTACTATTTTTGCACCCTAAAAGGGGATACGCACGTTTTTACTGACTTTTTTAACAAGGGATATATAAGATTCTCTTATAGCAGATCAAAGGCATGATGTGCGTATTAAAATCCCTTGTTGACCGCATAAGTCTATAAGTATATACATATTCTTATCTATTTGAAATGGAAAACAATGGAAAAGAACAATGATGAAAATATGTCAAATAGGGATCAAACAAATAAGGAAAAACTCAAAAAAAAGAGCCTCAAAAAACTGAGGTGAAAAATTTTTGTTTGTTATCTCGGCGCATA
>Ga0272440_1000077_pt1 | contig 77028 bp, 36 predicted proteins | sample SSMMMBAug17_FD_192440 | JGI IMG/M metagenome (GOLD analysis project Ga0272440, IMG submission 192440) | Marine sediment archaeal communities from Little Sippewissett salt marsh, Falmouth, MA, United States - SSM-MMB-Aug17 | ecosystem: Environmental > Aquatic > Marine > Wetlands > Sediment ... | reverse complement strand
CATCAAGAAAAAAAATTGTTAATTAATAATACAATAGCAGAATTTGATAAAACTAGAAAGTAGCAATCAGAAAAAGTACGATTTTACATTGCACATAATTTTCGTTTTTGATATGGCCGCATCACATATAGTAGTGTTCTTGTTTTTATACGCTTCATGTAAAGTATTCATATTTGATCATTGTATTGAAAATATAAATGAGTATTATATCAATCTTATTGTAATAGCGTTTGATATTCTTTCCTGGGTATTACCTTCAATTTTTATTATTTGGGCTGTTGATCTGTTTATCTGGTCACCACTAGAAAAAAGTACAAGACGAAAAATACCAAGCGTTATCAGAAGAATGATTGCATTTCTTATATTACTTGGGAGTTTTTTCGGAATAGTTGCATTTGTATTTGGTCATAAACTTACAAGTTTACTGGCAACATCCGGAGTTGTTGCTATGATTGTCGGATTAGCACTACAAACAAATATGTCAAATATTTTTTCTGGAATCTTTTTGAATATTGAAAATAAAGTACGTATTGGGGATTGGATTTATATATACAGCAGAACGCAGCGACTTGAAGAAGGAATAATTGCCTGTGTTCAGGATATTGGATGGCGTTCATGTCAACTTAAGACGACTAGTGGAAGTCTGGTTTTGGTGCCGAATAGTGAATTTGCTGAAAAAACAATTACAAATTTTATGTTACCCAAGGAAAAAAGCCGTTTTAATTTGGAATTTATCGTTGATTTTGATATAGAGCCTGAACGAGTGATAAGTGTATTAACAAAAGCAGTCGATGAAGTCACTGATCGACTAAAAGATCCTGATGGAAAATTTAAACGAAGTATTCGAATAACGGAAACCTCCCAATTAGGAACGATTTATTTAGTTCGTTACTGGATTACTCCTCGCTTTATTTCACCTGCAAAAGCAAGACATTATATTATTACTTCTGTTTTAAAACATTTTAAGAAATCAAACATTTCATTAGCTTACCCTAATTATATCGGACATTTAAAAGATTTAAAAGGGGACTTGAAATATTTGAAAAGTTAAAACAAAAGTCTTTCTTTTTACCTTAATTAATATTAATTATTATTTTTTAACAATACAATTATACGAATCTGTCAATATCTTGGAGGACTATGATGAGATTAAAAATTATTCTATTTTTCAAAATTAATCTTTTGTTGTTTTTTATAATTATCTCATTTGCATTTGGAGAAAAAAAGTATTCATTAAAAGTTAAGCTTGATTTTCTGGAATCATCAGGATCAAAAGAAGAACTTAAATATAGTGGTAAAGCAAAGAGTGCCTATAAGCATATGCCTAATATTATAAGTAGAATAAGTGTTGGAGGGAAATATGAAGAGATTAATAAGTTGGTAACTACTGAAAAACTTAAAGCAAAATATATTATAGAATATTACTTGGGACAAGAAATGAAAGGTAGCCATGGTGTTTACGCAAAATATGAATATTATAGAAACATACGAAAAATTTATGTTACCCAACATAGGATAAGTGCGGGTATATTGCCCTGTATTTATGAAAAATTTAATATCTCTATTAGAGCTAGATTAGCTGTGTTAGCAACAAAGGATAAATATTATATTACTGATAAATGGAACTCAAGGCTTTTAAGCGGGTTCAGACTTAAATTGACTCATAACAAATTTTTTGACACAGACGTAGATTTTTTTACTGAAGGGAATGTTGTCCAAAATACTGAAGATTTAAAAGATGATGTTCAAATGGAGTTAATTTCAAACTTTGATATTAAGCTAAATAGTTATTTTTTCCTTGTTCCTCAAGTAACATTGGATTATGATAATACATTAACTGAAGACAAGTTAGATACAGAATTTTCAGTACTTTTACTTATAAAGCTATAACAAAATTAAAAAAACAAACAAAATCAAGGCCCGCCATCATTATTATCTTTACTTGATTCAGAATGAATCCTAACCCATACAGGTTGTGCAAGCTTGATGTTATTATCATTGAACTGCCTGGCTATTTCAATGTTAATGTCTGATTTGACTTTTATTCGTTCTTTAAAAAGGAAAATATCATAATGAATTCTTAATACATATGAATAATCATCAAAATGATCATGTTTTAACCATATTAATCTAGTTCTTTTATTATTATTTATTATCTTTTCGATGATATCCAAAGCAAGTTTAATTTTGTCAGGATCATTCTCCAACGATAATCTGATGTTCATCAAGATGGTATTACCCGGATGTGAAGATATGTTGATTATTTCATGTCCAACGAAGTGTGAATTCGGTACGATAATCTTATAATTATAGCTGAAGTCCTCAAAAACTGTATATCCAAGTTTGATCTTTTTGGTTACTACCATTTTGCCGTTATATTCTATAATATCATTTACTTGAAAAGCCTGCAATATAAATATTTTTAAACCTCCTAAATAATTACTGACGTGATCTTTTGCTGCCATAGCAATTGATATTCCAAATATGCTAATCAGCGCGATGAATAAACCAATTATGATGCTAAGGCCGCTATAGATAGTATTGATATCGTAGTTCACTTTTTTTAGGGCGATTATGAACGCCAGTGTCCAGATAAAAATTCTAAGAAATTTTGAATAAAAAAGTACTTTAAGATAAGCTTTGTCTTCTTTTGCAAAGGAAATAGTTTGATATGTTGATAATGCTTTAATAATTCTTGTAATAATCCATGTAACACTGAACAACGATAGAAGTATAAGAAATTTTTCTATAAATATATCTGTTTGAGAATCAAGCGGTAGTTTTTTTTTAAAATACCATATTATAATAATCATAATTGAAAATATAACAGGTTTTTTGAGTATATCTTCCAAAAAAGTATAGAGAATAGTTTTTGGATTAAGCTTTTTAATAATATAATTATAAATCTTAAAACAAATTATATCTGTAATAATTGCGACCAGCAATAAAAAAATAACACTATTATATTTATGCATGCTGCCGCTAAGCAAATTTTTAATAAACATTTCCATTTGAATAATTTTCTACTTATTAGTTGTTACTATTTTTTCTTCATTTGTTTACGATCTAGTTCTTTTGCCTTTTTGAATTTTTCTGCAGCCTCTTTTTTCCTTCCAAGCTTTTCTAGTGCCATTCCCCAGTCTTTATAAGCTTTTACATTATTTGGGTTAATGTAAATAATTTTTTTGCACTGCTTAATTGCGTTTTCATATTTGCCTATCTTTAGATATATATCTGTAAGACTATCATAAAAGTCTGGATTTTTTTGATCCAATTGTATGGCCTTCTGAATATTTGTAATAGCTTCTTCAATTCGATTCAGTTCAAAAAGAAGAAAGCCTAAATTATTATAAGCCTGAGGATAATCAGGAATCAGTTTTACTATCATCTTAAATTTATCGACAGCCTGATTTAGTTCTCCCATCTTGTATAAAGAAATTCCCCAATTATTATAAGCACCAGCATTACCAGGATCCAAATCTATTGCTATTCTAAACCTTTTAATAGCTTCATCTTGTTTATTCATTTCATCTAGAGCCCATCCCTGGTAAATATAAGAATCCACATTATTTGGATCTTTTTGACTAACAATCTCCCACTCGAAAAGAGCATCTTTGAATTGTTTTTGTTTAAACAAACATAGCCCTTCTATCATACGGGCATTGATTAAATCTGTTTCATTCGGATTTGCGTATTCAATGTACTTTACAAGCTCATTCATAGCTTCTATATCACCTTTATTATAGTAATATTTGCCCAAAGTAAAAGCGTCTATGTTTTTAAGAATATGCTCTGCAGCCTTTAATATAACTTTATTATAATCAGTAGTTCTTTCAATAATCGTCATGCTTGGTCTACCAGAAATTCGAACTGTTAGATATAGCTTATCTTCTAACATTACAGCATTACCTGATATCTTCAACTCGTTAAATCCAATTAGGGATCTGCAAAATCTAATAATATATATTAACAATAATCCACTACCTGGCAAACTTATAATTATTTTTTTTATATGTGGAATCTTTTTAATTAATATATTCTGATCGCTTTTTCTCACTTCATTACAAATTAAATACATATGGTCGGAAATATGTTCTGATATGACAAATCCAGTAATTCCTTTTTTTTCAAGGGAGGGAGGAAAACTAAATGGTTTCATAACATATTTATTCGTTGCTTGTTTATTGTCCAAAAAAACTAAGGGAGTAGAAAAAATATGTGTTAATTGTAGAACAAGTAGAATTAAAATTATGGACATACATATTTTAATCAATAGCTCTTTTTTTATATTTACTATTTTATCGTATTCTTTTGTTTCAGTTTGCATTAGAACTCAATCTATTTAATCTGAGCGACATAGTATTTATTTTTATGATTGGCTACTGATAACTTTTTTATCAGATGCTAAGACAAGGATAATGCCAATTAGTGGTGTTAACACAACTGATCCAAAAAAGTATCCCCAAAAACCAAATTTTCTTGTAGCACCAAAAAAACCAATTAGAATACAAATTAAAATATATAGGAGAAAATGCATTTTTTAGCCTCCATTTTTTTTATTTATGTCATTCTCTAAAAGTCAGAACTGTTTTCAGTAATCGTTTGGTTATTCTTTAATACATGAAAACATCTTTTCAAATCGTCATCTTTATACAAAAAATATTCAGCAAAAATAAAGATTAATATCAACACAATTGCTGCAAGCTGGGAAACAATTATATATATTTTTTTTCTTTTTTCGCTTATTTTGATCAATTGAATGATCTGAAAAGAGATTAATGAGAGTGCAGCGCCCATTAAAAAAACAAAATAAATGTATTGACCGAATACGATGTAAGGTAACTTGAAAAATGAAAAAGAACTGAATAAATATATACATGAAACAATCATGACGAAAAGATATATCAATATAGGTGAATAATTATGACGAAATGACAAAATACAATTTAATAATAGAATTAAACCAAGTGCAATTGCAGGAAATATATGTTGAATAACAATACTGTTATTATTTCGTTCGATTTTGATCAAACTATTGAAAGTAGAATAAACAATTGGCCTTTCCAATTGAAATTCTGCAGGAATACCAAATGAAGAATTAAATGAAACAACACCATTAAACATATACAGATTAGTAATATTCCACTCATCCATTACCTTTGAGGATAATATTTTATCAATATTTAACTTTCTATTAACATAGAGTTCATTTACTCTATCAGGTACGAGCACTAATTGATTAACATTTAATTCTTTATGTCTGATACGAATATCGAGATAATGATTATCAAAAGGGTATTTACTTAACATTTTCAATGTTTTAAAGGTTCCTTTTGCATGATATACACGCGTTATGTTATCGCCTTCTTTATACTCTGTAACCATATCATTCAATTCAATAGGATGTGATGAATTCATAAACAAAATATTCTTTTCATCAAACTTATCTCCTTTAAATCTAATCCAAACAAGAAAATCTATATCAAATAAGCCTTTGTGGATATCAATGTTACTGATTTGATTAGCATGAACTCCAATAAAAACGACGCGGATTTTGTTCATTATGATATTATCTGAAGTAATCAGTTCATTATTTAATATATTTTTAAAAGCATTCCTGGCATTCATAGTCTTTTTAAAAAGACTATACTGTAGATAATCAGGAACAAGCTTATGATCCTTGTATTTGCAAATGCGTAAAGGAAATTTGACATTTCTATCTTCGTCAAAAAACAAAGTGCCACAGACACCTTTTTCAGCAGTATCAATACTATAAAATGAAGAAAGTTTATCTCTTATGATTTTGCGATTTTGTAAAATGGTTTGATATTTATTGGTTTCCAATAATGCTTTTACTGCCATATGCGTGGCATCATAATAGCATGCTGAAATCCAGGTTGGTATTTTCTTATATTTCAAAACATAGTCATACATGAATTTATGATTCGTATCATTTGCAAAGTCACAAAGAAAAGGTGTTGTTGTATATACACCATCTGAATAATAACCTTGCTTTGAATTTTCTTGAGGGAACTTTGATAAACTATGAAGAAATACATTGGTTGAAAAAGAATCAGGTCCTATGAACTGTATATTTGAACCTGGATATTGTAATGATGCGAGAATCTTTGCGCCTTCTGGTGCATGCGTTGCCAGGACAATTATCCTTTCATCAGATGCTGATCTCATTTGTGATATAATATTATTGATTTGATCTGAAAAAGTATTCATATTTCTGTCAAATTTAAGAGAATGTTTAATTTCCAGTCCTAATTCTTCAGCTTTGGATTTAAAACTTTTATAAAGAGAGCTTCCATATTCATCTGAATCATAAATAACAGAGCAAGTATTATATTTTAAAGATGATTTGATAAAGTTCGCCATAAATCCACCTTGAAATCTGTTATTTGGTGCGATTCCAAAGTACCATTCGTTTTTTGCTGTTACACTTTCTGCAGTCGCAGAACCAGTTATTACCGGTATACTACATTTTTGATAAACTTTTCCCGCAGCGCTAGATGTTGAACTATAATAATGTCCTAAAACGATGAGAGCTTTATTCCTCTTTGTTATTTCTAATGCAACTTTTATTGCAGTATTTTTATCGCCATGATCGTCATATGTGTGAAGGATAACTTTTTTCCCATTAATTCCGCCAGATTTATTTACGTGGTCCAAATATAAATTTATTCCGGTTAACATATCTTCACCAATAATAGAATTATCTCCCCCCATGATTACAGCAGCGATATGAATATTATTATCTAAATAGTAATTATAGTATAAATGTGCAAAAAATGAAATTGCCATTATAACAACAAATAATAATATAATCTTTTTTTTCATAATATTTTGATATCCTTAAATTATTTTAGCGCCCAATTTCGAATATGCTGGCCGCCTATTGGCATATGATACCAGCCATCGATCCTTGGATTTACCAGATAATTTGAATTTTGAAAATAAATGGGAACAATAGCACACTCTTTTCTACATAGTATCTCTTCAGCCTTGCTAAATAATATTAATCTTTTATCATAGTGAGTTGTATGGTCTATCTTTTCTATTAATTGATTAAATTCAGGATTATTCCATCGGATAATATTATCAGAACGTTCCGGATGAAAAAGTTCATTTAACCAGTTGGATGGATCAGGATAATCACCGCACCATACAAGTCGAATTAAATGCCATTCTTCAGAAGTATGCAAGAATTCAACGTACTGATCCCACTCCAGAGATCTTAGCTTTACATCAATATTTAAATAATATTTTAAGCATTCTGAAACGCCTTCAGCAATTAGTTCGTTCGGTTCAGAAAAACTATAAGCTATAATGAGTTCAGGAAAATCTTTTCCATTCGGATAACCAGCCTTTGCCAACCATTTTTTTGCGTTAAAAGGGTCAAAAACTTTATCTGTCGAAAAAAACTCTGCCAGTTGCGGTGTAAAATTGTTCGCATTTTTTTGGTTTCCCTTGATAATATATTGAAGCAGTCTTTCTCTGTTAATACTTGCATTAATTGCTTTTCTAACAAGTACGTTATTTACTGGAAATTTTTGAGTGTTAAACGCATATGCACTGGAACAATGCGTTTCTTTTTCATAAAATTGTTTTTTGTATTTGGGATTCATAGAAAACTGTTTGATTTTATCAAATGGTATATTCAAATAATTACCGCCTAAAATATCAACTTCATTCATAGTATACATTTCAGCACCTAATTGTTCATGCGGTATCACGAGATAACGAACTTCCGGAATTAAGACTTTTTTATGATCAAAATACATATCATTTTTTCGAAGAAGCATTAAGATGTTCTTTTCCCATAAAATAATCTTATATGAACCATTGGAAACAATGTTCGCATTTTCTGCCCAGGAATTTGGATTTTTTTGAATAATATGTTTGGGTAATGGTCTAAAAACCCATAATCCCGCCATAGAAGGAAAAAAAGCGGCAGTTTTACTCAATTGAAATGATATACAGTAATCATTGACAACTTTTACGCCTACTTGTGATGCTTCTTTAACAATCCCTTTATTAAACGACTCAGCGTTATTCAAAATATATAAGGTATAGACATAAGGCGATTTTGTTTCAGGTTTTAAATTTCTGATGATCGCCCATTGAATATCATTTGCTGTTACTTTTGTACCATCTGTCCAGAAAACATCATCTCTTAAATAAAAAGTGTACGCCTGATAGTCTGAACTCACTGTCCAGGATAAAGCAAGCTCAGGAACCGGTTTGTTCGTAACAGGTTCAAAATCGGTTAACCCGAGAAAAAGTTGTTCAACGATTTCAATTGACGTCTGGTTATTTACCATTCCCGGATCAATTGTTGTAATGTTTTGTTTTACTGGTATTCTTAGAGTATAATCTTTACATACATTATAGGTATTGACCTCAGTAAATAAATATCTTTCAATAAATTTGAAATTATTATTGATGGTTTTTTTTAAAGAAATACTTTTACCAGTAATTCCCCCATTATATGTTAATGAATAATTACCTGTTGCACCTCTCCAATTTTTAGTCATGCGTAAAAATGATTCAATTTCTTCGGGAACAAAAGAGCCTGCTTTTTCTATAGAATTAGCTAAAAGTAAGACTGCGTCATAACCTGCTGCCGCATGTACATCTGGTAAAATGCCAGTTTCTTTTTTAAACAGATTGACAAACTCTCTAATTTTATCATTGGACTGAACAGGATCAAAAAAAGTTGGAACAATAATATTTTGTGAATATTTATCGAGTTCTCTGAATAAAAGCATTGAGTCCATATGATGAGAAGCCAGGATTAACTGATTAATACCTAATTTTCGCGCTTGTTTTATAAAGGCGGTTGCCGATGGAATTTCACCAGCAATAAAAAGCGCATCTAAATCTTTTATTTGTTTAATTTCATTAATAATTTCAATTCCCTCAATTGCAAAAGGCAGGTATGATCTTGATAAAACTATCTGGCAACTGTTTTTTATTGCTTCAGACATAAAAAAATTGGCCAGCTCACTGAATGAGCTGTTAATGTCATAAATTACAGCTAATTTTTGTAATTGATTTGTTTTGGCATATTGAACCAGTCGGTATATTAAGTCAAAATCTGATGGCACATTTCTAAAGACATGTTTATAATTATTTTGAATAAAGTTTGGAGCTGTAGCGCCAGGGCTGATAAAAAGAATTTTTGATTTTTCATAAAGTATTGAGGTTGAAATGGCAACATCAGAACAATTATGGCCAATGACAGACATCACTTTGTGATTACGTGATAATTTTTTGGCGATTGCTTTTCCTTTTTTAATATTACCTTTGTCATCATAAAATACAGGTCTAAGTTTTTCTCCTAAAACGCCATGTTGATTTACTTTATTAAGGGCAAGCTTAACCCCTGTGATAAAAGAAGTATTCAAATTTGATGACCCTACAACACCAATGACAATATCTTCAGGTAAATTCGTTAAGTATTCTTCTCTTGAAGAGCTATTGCTTTGAATATTATCGCAAGCGTTTAGTAGAATAAAAAACAATCCAAGTATTGTTAAGCATTTTAATTTATTTTTATTTGATACATTGTTTGGCTTCATATTATATCGTTTTTTTTCAAAAGTTATATTCAAAGATATCGAAAATATTATTAATTCTTCAATAACAGCTATTTATCTGTATTAAGAATTAAAGGTAAGCCATCTTTTCCACTGCCGATAATCACAATTTTTGCATTTTGAGAACTGGATAAATCTTGAGTGGCTTTAATTCCTTGCCATCTCAAAAATTGTTCTTTGTCAAATTTTGATGATGCAATCGTATTCAGATGATCTTTAATACCAGCCGCTTCAATTCTTTTTCTAACAGCTTCTTTTTTTTCTCTTTCGATAATATAATTATAAGCTTCTGCTTTATGCTTTTCTTTTATTTTGTCTTTAATCGATGTTGCGACTTCTAAAGGAAGTATAATTCTTCTGATCAAAACATCATCGATGATAATGTATCTTTGAGCCACTTGTTCTATTGCAGTATTGATTGCATCGATGATTAATTTCCTGCCTGACGTATAAGCTTCTTCAGCATTGAGTTGTCCAACAATCTCGCGAATGACGACTTCGATTTCAGGAACAATCACCTTATTCGCGTAATCAAAACCGACTTCCTGGTGGAGAAGCCCAAGCAGCTGCTTTTTGGGTCGGTAACGAATAGATAGATTAAAATGGACCTGTAAGCCATTTTTGGTTAGTACGTCCAATTCAGGTCTTATTTCCTGTATCCGTATGTTATAAGTATAAATTTTATCCCAAGGAAAAATAAAATGGATTCCTTCAGAATAGTCCTCTGATACATCTGTGCCACCAAAAAAACGACTCCAAAAAACACCCGCTTCTCCTGGATATATATTGTAAACAATGTTATTGAAAAAAATAGCAATAAACATCAACAATAATAATAAGGAAAATACAATCACAAAGGAGTAGTCTTTTATCTTTTGCGATATTTTATTAAGCCAGTTAATCATAATACCAATCTTTAGGAAAGCTTGAACCCATTCTAGGGAACGAGAATTTGGACCTTGATCATCTTGTCGGCCACAATGTAGGGCGAACCTTGTGTTCGCCCTCGAACAAATGTCGTCTGCGAACGAATGTTCGAGGGCGAACACAAGGTTCGCCCCTACAATGTGGTCACGTCAACGATCCCATTTGGCCGAAACCATGATCAAGGTCAGAATTTGTTTGTCTATTTTGTAATGGGGGATCTAATTTTTCGAGCTTTCCTGTTTAGCATTTGGGCAATGATCATCGTTTTGTCCATTTATTTTGGACTGCCAGTGGCCTCGACATATTAAGATGTGTGAGTGGCGTCCTAATCTAAAGATTTGGACGCCACTCGTTAAGAGAATCGTAAGAAGATGGCCGAAACGATGATCCGCCAGCATTTGTATGAATAATACAGGCGTGCATATTATTGCACGCCTGACATTTACTTTAAATCATTGAAAAGATTTTACTTGACAGCCATTAAATCATCAAGTTCATCAAGTACCTGCTGCGTCATTCCACTAATACACTTCATGCTAACTTTATCCCCTTTCGTTTCAATTAAAACATAGCCTGTGTGAGAAGTTGATCGTTGTGCTTTCCATGGTGTTGAGTCGTCTTCAGCATTAAAACCAGACCCCCCACCACCGCTCATAATGTGCCATGTTGCATTTGTTAAATTAGGATTCGTGGAAAACTGATCTAAAATACCATCTCCATCAGTATCATCATTTGGATAAACGCCTAATGGTGTATGTTTACTGATTAATGTTCTATGGTATCCGTGTTCATGGCTCGCGAATATAGCCGCAACTTTGGAAGAGTCTGCAACAGCCTGTAATAAACGATCACGAACTTGAATCATGCCTGTATCTTCTGGTTGAAGTTCGTATTGATTCGTATCTTCATTTAATTTTCTTGTTAACGCTCTGATATTATTATTGCCATCCCACCACATACTATCTTCAACATGTTTCATATATGGAAGTATTGGGCAATGTGTAAAAAGGAAAATAAATTTTACTGTATTATCTTTTTCAGCATCTTCAAGTGTGTCTAATATCCAGTCCATTTGATCTTGCATAATATATCCAAATGGCGCACCACCATATGCATCGATGTCTTTTAGATTAGCAAAGTTGGTAGTTTGCCAGTAATTTGTATTAAAAGAAATAATTTTTACAGGACCGTATTGGAAATGGTATACATTTTCTTTATAGGTTGGTCTTCGCGAATCATAGGTGTCAGGCCCATTAAGTGGATTATAAAATTCTTGAGCAAAAACAGCTTCACTGCTGTCTGTCTCATAAGGCCACTTATCCAAAGATACAAAGCCTTGAAAAAAATTCATTAAAAATTCATGATTTCCCATGCCAGTATAAACAGGTCTTGTATGCCAATATCCTGACATAACCTGTTTCCATGCTCTATACTGTAAAACAATATCCTCTTTTTCTGAACTAAATCCTTCAACAAGGTCACCGCCAAAAATAATAAATTCAGCACCATCTCTATATGCATTAACAGCTATGTTGCTTAAAACATCATAATTGACGCCCATATACGCTTTTTCTCCACCGCCTTCAGTTGTATAGCTATCAGATGCATAAACAAATTTTACATCTCCATGCCCTTTTGAAGGTGCTGTTTTAAGATTATAGGTATTTGAACGAACAGTTCTTCCATCTTGTGACTCAGATTCAATATAGTATTCATATTCTGTATCAGGAGAAAGATTATCAATGGTAACAGAATGCACTGTCACGTAAGTATCAATTTCATCAAAAGTATTGACGCCAAAATAAACCTTACCTGAGCATGGCTCATCTGTTCTCCACACAATATCCATCTTTGTCGGATTATCACTTGAAACAAGGGTTACAAACGGCCCTTCAACAATTGTGGGAAGTTTAACAAAAATGCCATTGTTATCTTTTGAAAAACTGACAAAACTACCATACATACCTTGTAAAGTTTTTCCGGAAAACAATTCAAGACGATATGCTATCGTCGGCGTAACTTCTGAACGACCACCTGAATTCCAACTGTTCGAATCATACAGCGCCTGAAAAAACTTATATATTGAAATATTACCCTTTCCATCAGTAATATCAGTACTTACACGAAAATTTGTATAATCGTAATCAGAATCGCCAGCCTCAAAGGGATAAGGACTTGTATAGATTTTACCCCAGAGCTCCGAATTATTGAGGTCGATATTTAAACCATGGTCATCACCTGTAGTAATATTATGCAGTATTTCATCGTTAATAGCAGGCTTATAAAAATATTTATTATCCATTGGTGCAGCAGCAGTGGCATCGACTGGAAGTCCTGTTGTATCAACAGCTTCTTCATCTGCATAGGAATCATTTGAACTACAGCCCGTGTTTATGCTGCATAATAGTACACATAAACCAATCACTGCCAATACAAATAGTTTTTTAGCCATTTGTTTCTCTATGGTTTTATTTGTTAGAAGTTTAGTCATTTGTTTCTCCTTTTTGTTGTTTGTTAAAAAGTTAGCCATTTGTCTCTCCTTTTTGTTGTTTGTTAAAAGTTAACATTGATACTCATTGTAAAATCAGTATCATCTTTTTTTACGTTACCAATTTTAAGGCTTTGAATTTCATTAGAATCATGAGTAAATTCATATTCAAGCCCCAATGAAATATGCTTTGAAATTTTGAAATCTAACTCAGAAGTTGATTCAAAATAATAATAGCTCTCTTTTAAATAATTCTGGTATTTTATATTTTGGGTGAAAGTAATCTGGTCTGTGATAAAGACTGTACATTTGTTATTACAGGCAAAAAAATCTTCATCAAATGGGTTTTTGTATTTTTTGAGCATTTCAGATACACTATTCATATAATCAATCCTTTCATGACCAAAATACCCGCCAATTTTGAAAATGATTCGTTTATTATCAAGCAATGTAAAGTATGTTCCACCATAATATCTGAACAGATTCAAATAATACTTTTTGTCATCTTTATGCCATTGATATCCCATTAAAAAATCAACAAATTTGAGTGTTTCAATAAACAATGAATACGTAAATTTTTGTTTATCTGTCTCAATAAGACTTCCGCGATAAGCCATTTTTTTCTTCTTTAAAGTATAATCAATCTGGTTAGTAAGAATATTTTTTCTCAGTATTAATGTTGACTTTACTTTATCCTTTTTTAATTCTTCATTTCCAGTTAGCTCGTTAAAAGAATATTTTAGTTTGAAGTAGTATAATAAAGAATCGCATGGTGCATAACTGGAATATCTTTTTAACCACCATTTACCAAATTGCCTGCCATTAGATATCCATTTCCTGGCAGGTGGTTCAGTTTTTTTTACAATGACTTCATCATGTGATAACTCTTTTAGGGTCTTGTTTGTAACATATTCAGAAGTCAATATATTTTCAGTAAGTTTGTACTTTTCATAATACTGTCCATATGTATCTTCTAAGGCCAAATCCGAGTCAAGACGCGAAATAAAAGATACGATCTCTTTTGCAGAAGCGGTGGACAATATACTTGATAATATAATAGAAAGTATAAGCATTATTTGATATATTTTCATATTATTCCTTCCTTTAAAATTATGATATTCCTGGCTTGAATAGTTATTATTTATAAATTGTCAAAGTAAGTAATCTTTTGTACTATCTATAGTTATCATTTTTTTTCTAACATAGTTACCTCCTTTATTATTTATTTGATTTATTGTTTACTATATTTCATAATGTATTTTTTTATTGATGTTTCGAATGATCTATACGTTCTATAATTTTTCCATCATCTAGTTTTATCAGGTAGTCAGAATATTCAAAATATCTATCATCATGAGTTACAGCAATAACTGTTTTTCCCGAACCCCTTAATTCCTGGATGATGGTTGTATAAAAATACTCTCTAAACTCAGGATCCTGATCAGCAGCCCATTCGTCAAATATATATATAGGCTTATCTTCCATAATCGCTGCAATGTAGGCTAAACGCTTTTTTTGACCGGTTGAAAGATCAATGTTTGTAAACTTGCCATTTACATATTTGGTTTTTTTCTCTAAAGACATTTTTTGTATTAATTGATTTAATTCATTCTGATCAACATGTTCTATTCCATATAATTTTCTAAACAGATGAAAATCTGTAAAAATAATTGAAAACAATTCACCATATTCAGGGTATCTTTCTATTGATAGTTTTGTATCATCCAGAAGAATGTATCCAGGATCATCAGTTTTGTATAAACCGATTAGAAGCTTTAATAGGGTAGATTTTCCACTGCCATTACCACCAACGATAAAAAGAATATCCCCCTTATGAATTGATAAATCAACAGGCCCTAGTTTAAAAGTTCTCTGATTTTCTTGATCAATATAAGAGAATGAAGCAGAAGATAATTCGATTTTATTAAAATCATTAAGGATTATTTCAGGTTGTGAGTACTTTATATTGACTTCATCCAATTGCATTTCAAGCTTATTAATTTTTTCAATTGCAAGGTTTGACATAACAATATGCGGGGCAAATTTATATATATACGATAATGGAGAATAAATGAACAAGATAGCAATGATGATATTTGGAAGTATTGCCTGATTTAATCCAAACAAAAATGGAAAGACAAATATAAACAAGCCAAGCATTACAAAGTATAATGTGTCTGTAAAAAATGAGACAAGAAATATATTGATAATTCCTTCTGCTTTGAGTGTTTCTGACTCTCTACCAATATCAGTGATATCCTCAAACAACTTATCATTTTTCGTATGATTCACTTTGATTTGTTTAAAGCCAAAAAGCATGCCGTTTAATGTTTCAGAATATTCGCTTTCTTTTTTATCAGCAATGGCAAATATTTTTTGAGCTTGATTGTATTTCGAATAAAAAATAATGATTGTCAATAAAACATAGAATAACATGCATATTAGACTTTCAAATGACATGAATGCACAGTATATACAAACGCCAGCTACAGTAAATAAAGAATCTAAAGATGTAATAAAAATTGGAATAGATTGAGATATAATATTGATATTATCTGTCAATCGAACATATATTTCAGAGTTTCCAGTTTTTTCTAAAAAATCCAGATCTGTATTGCGAATTTTATGGATTAATTGAACTCTTTTTTTTCTCACTAACTCTTCTGTTACCTTAATTGATCGTATAAACGATTCTTTTTTTGTGAGATATAAAATAGTTGTTGTCGTCATGAAAAAAAGAATATAAGGAAACTCATAAGTGACATTTTTGTAAACGACTAAAGCCGTCCTATTGATAATAAAGACAAAGACACCTGCAAATAGACCTGCCAAAATAGTTAATAATATTATTGACTTTTTTGAAACACTGGAATCTTCAAAAAAGAATTCAATCAATTTTATCTTCATGATATATGTTTTATTTTTCCTTCTTCCATTGTTATAACTTTATCCGCACGATCAAAATAACGATCATCATGTGTAACAATAATGACTGTTTTGCCCTGTTTTCTTAAATCAGGAAGAATAGCATCATAAAGATACTTTCTAAAATCAGGGTCCTGGTCAGCAGTCCATTCATCAAATATATTAATCGGTTTATCTTCAAGTAAAGATTCAATACACGCAAGTCTTTTCCTTTGACCTGTTGAAAGATTTGTATTTGTAAATTGATTGTTTATAAATTTCGTTTTTCTATGCAGAAGCATTGTTTTAAGCATTTCCCTGACTTTGTTTTCTTCAACTGACTCAAGACCATACAGTTTTCTAAACAAATAGTAGTCAGTAAAAATTACAGAAAATAATTGACGATAAGCAGGGTATGTATGTAAATCAATAAGTTCATTGTCCACATAAATTTTGCCAGCGTAGAGTGGCTGGTATAGTCCAGTTAGTAGCTTTAGTAATGTTGATTTTCCACTACCATTCCCACCTACAATAAATAAAACATCTCCTTTATTTATGGAAAGATCTATTGGTCCGAAATTAAATGTTGTTTCACCCTGACTATCTTTGTATTGGAATGATATATCGCGTAATGATAATTTCTTGAAATCATAAAAATTGTCTGCTGGATCAAAAGATAATTTGTGAGTTTTATCAAGTTCATTTTCTAGCTGCATTAAATTATCAACAGCAACATTTGTCATTGCAATTGTTGCAAAAGAACGAAAAACCATCTCATATGGACCTTGAGCAAACAATAGCGCGCCAAAGATTTTCAATATTGAGAATCTTACATTTTCAAAATAGATTGGCAATGCAAAGAGAATTGTAGCAAACATGGCAAAATTAATAATCATAATTCGCATAACATGATTTCGATGCGTAACCAGTCCTTGAACTTTTAATTGCTCTGATTCTTTTGATACAATATCCACATCTTTGAAAAGATCATTATTTTTTTTTGAATTGATTTTTATTTGTTTGAAACCATGCAATACACCATATAAAATACTAAAAAACTCTATTTCTTTTATTCCTGATTTTTTCATTTCCTTTTTAATAGAAAAATATTTTGAATAAAAATATAATATTGAACAACTTATAAATGCTATATTTACAATAAAAGTTTCTATTGAAATAAAAGCTATATACAAATAGATGACAATAACTGATATCAAATCATCTAAAGCAGAAATTAAAACCGGCACGGATTGAATGATTGTATTGCAATCCTGGGTAATTTTCATATGAATATAAGCATGTCCTTTTTTTTCAATGAAAGACAATTCTGTGTGTCTGACTTTATTTAGTATTCTTAAACGTACTTTCCCAATAATTGTTGTTGACATCTTAATAGAATATCTTGTCGCATAAGATTGGCAAAAATAAAAAATAAAGCAAAAACATCCATAGATAACTAAAAAGTATATTTCAACAGAGATATTCTGAAACAGCAGATCCGTGGCATTATTAATGATAAATATCAAAAAGCCATAACTCAATCCTGAAAGAATTGTTGCAATTAATACTGACCGCTTAACTTCATCTGATTCAGAAGTAAAAAAATTGATAATTTTTATTTTCAAGTTATTTAAAATACCTTTTTTTAGGGAATACGCCCGGTCTCTTAATATTTAGTTCAGAAAAAAAGACGCTAAGATTTTGGTTAGATAATAAAAACGATTCTCAAGCGTTATACCTACATAATGATATATAAAGCATGTTCCATGCCAGTATAAACATTTCTATCATTTATAATATACCGAAATTAGTTTGTTTTATTGGTACGAATATTGCTTTTAAATTTGTATCATATCATCATGTTTTTGATTAATAGCTAAATTCTTTCCTATTAGGAAAGCTTCTTAAACCATGAAATCAAATAAATATCTTAGCGCTTTTAAGCAGCGAAGTAACTTGATTGCAAAAAAATTTGAATATTTAGTAATACCATATTCTTAAGAATGAATGCGTATGCAAGCGAATTATGAAACTATCTTTGTCAAGGAATCCAGGATAGGACTGTTTGTAAAATTAAACAGGCCAGATCAACGTAATAGCCTTAATACAATCATGATCAATGAATTGATCAATGTGTTGGATATTGCAGAACAACAGCCTGAATGGAAATTAATTATTTTAGAAGGTCAATCGGGTGTGTTTTGTACAGGTATGGACCTTGATGAATATACTTCAAAAGAGGTTTCCGAAAATGAATCCTCAGCTTCTCAATCATCAAAATACCTGGATTTGGTTAAACGCTTATCGTTAATACCTAAAATTATTGTTTCTTGTGTTGATGGGGAGGTGACTGCCGGAGGTGTTGGATTGGTTGCAGCCAGTGATATGGTAATAGCAAGCCCACGATCCGCATTTTCATTATCAGAAGCGCTTTGGGGACTTCTGCCTGCAATCGTAACACCATATCTGATTCGTCGGATTGGATATAGAAAAGCTTATCAAATGACTTTAACCACAATGCAGATCTCTGCACAAGAAGCTTATGATATACAACTGGTCGATGAATTATCCGATTCTCTGGAAAACAGTGTACGAAAACTCTGGTTAAGATTAAGGCGTCTGGAGGAATCAACCATCGGCAATATAAAATCATATTTTAGAAAAATGTGGATAATTAACGAACAAATGGAGTCAGAGGCATCTGAAGAAATATCTAAGTTAATGGCAGATTCTATTGTTCAACGAAATATTAATAACTATGTGAAATATGGAAAATTTCCTTGGGAATCCCTTAATAAATAGTATATGGAGCCTTGATTAATGATAAAGACACAAGCAATGGTTGTTTTTGCCGAAAACAGACCGATGCCAGGCATAGAAAACCCTGGCTCGCATCAAACATACAAAAATCCACGTATTGAAATTATTGAACGTAAATTAAAAAATCTATCTCCAGATGAAATCAGGGTCAATATGCTGTATGCGGGTGTATGTGGAACAGACGTTCATCTGGTAGAAACAAATCCTGAGACAGGATACATAAAAAGCTCTGCAAATTGTTATATCCCAAAAGAAGGAAGAGTGATCGGCCATGAGGGTGTTGGTCAGGTCATATCCGTTGGTTCCACTGTCAAACATATCAGAACTGGAGACTATGTGACATTTGAATCAATCATTGTATGCAATCACTGTGACATGTGTAGGAAAGGTCTCTTTAACCAATGCAGAAAAGCAGGGCTATTAGGTCTAGAAATAGATGGTCTTTTTTCAACAATTGCTGATGTTCCAGCGACACTATGTCATAATGTTAGCTGGTTAGTGGAAGATGAGCAGGATATCAAGGCTCTTGCATGTATAGAACCAGCAGGTGTTGCATATGTGGCATGTCAGAAAGCATCTGTTTCTGGTGGTGACTCTGTTGTTATTTTTGGAGCAGGCCCCATAGGTGTTTATTGTGCAATGCTTGCAAAAATGTTTTTTGGTGCTTCTTGTGTTCACATTGTTGAACCACTTCCCGTTAGACGTGAATTAGCCGCTTCATGGGCTGATGAGGTCTATACTCTTAATGATTTTTTTGATAACCCGCCTAAAAATATCGATGTTGTCATCGAAGCTTCCGGCATATTAAGTAATATCAATCGCATTTTCAAATATATGAATGGTAATGGCAGAATTGATCTTCTTGCTAGAAGCGGTGAATCTCTAATTATTGACAATATTGACCATATGATAACCAATGCTATTTCTATATCTGGTACACGAGGCCATCTGTGTGGGGCATTTGATAATATTTTAAAGCTATATAAAAACATACCACTCTCTGCTATCATTACTCATACCTCAGAAAATTTGTATCAACTTAAGGAATTGTTAGCGTTTTCAGATAAAATCATTTCTGAAAATTGTAAAGTATTGGTTAAATTATAATAACATAAAATACCTAATACCTATCTAATAGATCAATATATTTAACTTTAAGAGGTTTGTTAATTATCTATAAAATTATGTATTTTTAATTAGGACAACATTTCATGAACAGTAAAAAAATAAAAAAATCTGATCTGAAAGAAATAAAAATAAATTTAAATATCGATAAAAAAGATGGTGAAAATGATTTGAAAAATGGTGAAAAAAACCTGAATGATGGTGAAAAAAACCTGAATGATGAAAAAAACAAACTGAAGAACGATGAAAAAGTGTATAAAAGTGTCTGCAGAATTTGTCATGGCGGATGCAGTGTATTATTAAGTGTTAAAGAAGGAAAGTTAGTTTCAGTTAAACCTGCAAATGATTCTCCTTTTAATCTAGGCAAAATGTGTATCAAAGGGATGTGTACACCAGAAATGATGTATCATGAAAATAGAATTCTAAGCCCTTTGAAACGCACTGAATCAAATAAATGGCAAAAGATTGACTGGGATACCGCTCTAAATGAAATTGCAGAAAAACTGGATCAAATCAGAAAATCAAGCGGCCCTGAATCAATTGCACTGGGTCAGGGCACCGGAAGACATCATTACAGTCATGTTATTCGTTTTGCCAATAGCCTTGGAACGCCGAACTGGTATGAACCCGGGCTGGCAAATTGCTTTATTCCCAGGATTACTGTCAGTAATTTTACTTATGGTGGATTTGTCACCGCAGATTATTTTAATACAATACCAAAAACAATTCTTTTTTGGGGGCACAACCCACTGGTCAGCGGACCTGATGGCGAACTTTCCTTTCCTACTCAGAAAGCATTAAATTCAGGTAGTTTTGGCATTGCAATTGACCCCAGAAAAACGAAAACTGCAAAAAAATGCAAAATGTGGCTTCCAATCAGGCCCGGTACTGATGCAGCTCTCGCACTTGCCATGATTCATGTTATTATAAACGAAGACATTTATGACAAATCTTTTGTCGAAAAATGGACAATTGGATTTAACAGGCTCAAAACCCATGTCGTTGAGTATACACCCCAGTGGGCGGAATCTATCACAGAAATTCCAGCCAAAGATATAATTGCTGTCGCAAAACAATATGCAACAAATAAACCTTCTGTTTTAGAATGGGGAGTTGCAATCGAACATTCTCCAAATGCATTGCAGACAATAAGAGCAATTGCGTTACTTAGAGCAATTACAGGAAATATTGATATTCCTGGAAGTGATATTCTGGGAATGAATTTATTAAGACCTTACCCTGTTCTGTCTGAACAATTATCTCGTCAAATGATAAATAAAAGGATAGGCGGTAAACAATTCAAACTGTTGGGTGGAGCAAGATCTTTTATGCCTTCAGCACATTTACCTGGTATTTTTAAGGCAATGAGAACAGGCAAGCCCTATCCAATAAGAGCCTTACTTAACTTTGGAAGTAATCCACTTGTTTCAGTTGCAAATAGTCGTCAGGTTTATGAAGCCTTATTAAATCTTGATCTTCTTGTTGTGGCTGATATGTTTATGACACCAACTGCCTCTTTGGCAAATTATGTTCTACCAACCGCATTTTGGCCTGAATTTGATCACATTCTTGATTTACCGCTGGTAGCCTCTAATGCTGTCATAGCGCAGAAAAAAGTAACTCAAACAGGACTCTGCCGTCCTGATGAAGAGATTATGATTGATCTTGCAAAAAGGCTTGATTTAGCAAATGCCGATGAAACGCTAAAAGATCTATTAAACGATCAACTTGCGCCTTTAAATATGACATTTGATGAGTTAAAAAAACAGTCCATTTATTTTCCACCCCATGAATATCGCAAATTTGAAAAAAATGGTTTTAATACACCTTCAGGTAAAGTAGAAATATATAGTAAAACTCTCGAATTGATGGGATATGATCCTTTACCAACCTATAAAGAACCACCAGAAACACATGTCAGCCGGCCTGATATGAAAAGATCATTTCCTTATATTTTAACTACTGGAGCCAGAAGACGTGAATTTTTTCATAGTGAACACAGACAGATAAAATCTCTAAGAAAGTTAAGGCCAGATCCTGTCGCTGAAATGAGTCCGAAAACAGCAAAAGAATGTGGTATTAAAGATGGTGATTGGGTTTATGTGCGTTCTATACGTGGTAAAATTAAGATGAAAGCATCTGTCATAAAAGGAATTAAAAAAGATGTTGTTAATGTTGACCACGCCTGGTGGTTTCCAGAAAAAAAACAATCTGAATTGTTTGGTGTATGGGATTCAAATGCCAATTTACTGACATCAGATTCACCACCTTATGATCAGGCTTTTGGTACGTATCAACTGACAGCTCTTCTATGCGCTCTTGAAAAAATAGATTTAGATAAAAGTATAGAAGATGAGATTAATCACAATATTGCTTGCATATTGGAAAAGAATCAAAAACGTTTTCCAAATAAACCTGCCCTTATTTCAGAAGGTAGGCCTTACACTTATCGTGAACTGAATAATATGTGCAATCAGGCTGCAAATAGTTTTATTGCTTTGGGTATTTCTCCGGGAGACAGAATTGCTTTATATCAACCAAACAGTGCGATGTTTGTTATTGCTTATTTTGCAATTCAAAAAATTGGCGCTATTGCGGTAACAATAAATCCTGATCTAAAATCTGATGAAGTAAAGTATATTTTGGAGAACAGTGACGCACGATTATTGATCACAACAGAAATGCTTCGTCAGTCGCTGGAAATTAATAATGTAGGATTCCTAAGTCATGTGTTAATTTCTGAAGGTGAAGCGAATGAAGACATTGATCTAAAAAAAATCATTTCTGATGCCTCAATTAAAATGAATGCTATTCAAAGATATCCTGACGATTCTGCAGTTTTACTTTATACTTCCGGAACAACAGGATATCCAAAAGGTGCGATTTTATCGCACAATAATTTGATGTCAAACGTAAGTTCTTTTTCAGAAACCATTCATCTGGATGAAAATGATTGTTTACTCTTCTTTTTATCTATTGCCCATAGTTATGGACAAACTTCTGTTTTTTTGCCATCATTTTACGTTGGTGCAACACTTGTTTTGCATAAAGAATTTAAGATTGATGAAATTGTCAAACTGATTGACAATCATGGTATTACATCATTTTTTGCTGTCCCACCAATTTATACCTTATTATATGATAAAGTTTCAGCCGCACAAATGCGCTCAGTTGTTCGATATATTTCAGGGGGAGGTACATTATCAAAAGAAATCAGCGAAAATTGGGTCAAAAAATTTGGCGTAATGATAAACGAAGAATATGGTATGACCGAAACTTCCAAAATTTGTTATAATCATGTCAAACAATATAAACACGGCTCTGTTGGTTCTCCTCTAAAAGGAATTGAAGTCAAAATTGTTGATAAGGATGCCAGGGACACATCATTTGATGAACCCGGTGAAATTGTTATCCGAGGGCCAAATGTTACATCAGGTTATTGGAAAAATAAGAAAGAAACCGAAAAAGCCATTCAAGATGCCTGGTTTCATACTGGCGATGTTGGCATAATTGATAAAGATGGATATATTTTTATTGTTGATCGTATAAAAGATATGATTAATGTTGGTGGTCAGAAAGTATATCCCAGTGAAGTTGAAAAAGTGCTTTGTCAACATCCTTCTATTTCAGATGCAGCAGTTTATGGTAAACCAGAATCTTTATTGGGAGAGCAGGTTTGTACCAGTATCATCCTTGAACCGAATGAAAATATTTCCAGAAAAAACATTATTGATTTTTGTCGCCAACGTTTAGCTGATTATAAAATTCCTGTCATCATTGAATTTGCGAATTCAATTCCAAAAGGAAGAACTGGCAAAATTCTTAGAAAAAAACTTCGTGATGCATTCAACCATTCAACAGATAAGGTTGAATCTCAGGCTGATCAATCAACACAAAAAAGTACTGATACGCCTGTAAAACCAAATAAACACCAGGAGAGAAATGCATTCAAATCAATCAGAAAGTGGCTGATTGATTGGTTATCACGTGAGCTTTCAGTTGATTCAGAGTTAATTAAGAATGATCGGGCATTTAAAGAATATGGTATGAATTCAGCGTTAAGTGTTCTTCTTGCTCATGATTTGTCTGAATGGCTTGGTTCTGAAGTTTCACCAGTCAGTTCATGGAACTATCCCACAATTGAATCCATGACAGATTATCTCACCCAACACCATGCACACAAAATTTCAGGTTGCTCAGTTCAAAAAATCTTTGATACGCATATTTCAGCAGATGAATCAGATAAGGAAAGCAATGATATTCATATTTCAGAATCTATTGCAATTATTGGAATGGGATGTCGTTTTCCAAAAGCAAACAATCCAGATGAATTCTGGAAATTACTTGATAATAAAACAGATGCGATGTCTGATATTCCAAAAAATAGATGGGATGTAGAAAAATTTTATGACCCAAAACCAGGCATTCCTGGGAAAATGTATATTCGACAAGGCGGTTTTATTGATGACGTTGATCGATTTGATCCATTATTTTTTGGTATATCTCCTTTAGAAGCATCCAGAACAGATCCTCAGCAACGATTCGTACTGGAGACTTGTTGGGAGTCGTTAGAACATGCCAGTATTCATCCAGATAGTTTATTCAACAGTGAAACAGGTGTTTTTGTCGGTTCATTTTGGGATGATTATTCTGCCATGCATTTGTATGCTAATGATCCGCAACAAATCGATTCTCATCATACTTTGAGCAATTTACGTGGTCTTACAGCAGGCAGACCTGCTTATATTTTAGGTTTGCAAGGGCCGGTTGTCCAATTAGACACGTCATGTTCATCATCGCTCCTTGCTGTTCATTTAGCCTGTCAGTCTCTGAGAAATAACGAATGTAATCTTGCCCTTGCAGGAGGCGTGCATTTGATATTGTCTCCTCAACTTCTTATTTCTCTTTCACAAATGAAAGTATTATCTTCTAATGGCCGTTGTAAAACGTTTGATGCTTCTGCAGATGGCTTTGGTTTGGGGGAAGGCTGTGGTATTGTTGTTCTTAAACGTCTTTCAGATGCTCAAAAAAATGATGACAATATTTTAGCAATCCTGCGTGGATCAGCAGTCAATCATGATGGCCCTTCCAATGGTCTTACTTCTCCCAATGGCATTGCGCAGGAAGCTGTCATCCGGAAAGCAATGAAAAACGCACGTATAAGACAGGAAGATATTCAATTCGTTGAAACTCATGGTACAGGGACATCACTGGGTGATCCCATCGAGATTGCTGCATTGACAAATACCATGTGCAAAGATCGTAAATCACCATTGTATATTGGTTCTGTAAAATCCAATATCGGCCATCTATCTTCTGCTTCAGGCGTCGCCTCTCTGATAAAAGTAATCCTGTCACTTAAAAACAAAGCGATTCTTCCAAATATCAATTACACAACACCCAATCCTCATATTTCATGGGATGATCTTCCATTTGTTGTGCCAACCCAAAGTTTTCCCTGGCAAGTTTCTGAAAATAAAAAACGAATGGCTGGAATCAGTGGCTTTGGAATGACTGGCACGAATGTGCATATGATTATTGAAGAGGCACCAGAAAAGCAAATATCCCTTTCTGAGATTCAAAGTGAAAAAATATTTGTTTTATCTGCAAAAACCGAAGAACAACTGCTGGTATATGCAAATAAAATAATCAATTTTATCGAACTTCACTCAAAAAGTATTTATCTTGACGATTTAACATATACCCTTCAGATCGGCAGAAAGGAAATGGAATATCGTCTGGCAATCGTTATCAACACAATGGCAGAACTACATGAAAAGCTGACTTTGTATGTTCAGGGGGAACACAATCTTAATACTTTCTATCAAGGTTCTATCAGTCATTCAGGTATATTGTCCGACCTTATTACAGAAGGTCAATCAGGCATTTCGTTTATTAAATTGCTTGTTGAACAAAAGGATTTCAATAAAATCGCAAAGCTATGGGTCGCAGGTGCTGATATTGATTGGAAAAAGTTATATCCTTCCAATCTTCCCAAACGTATTCATCTTCCAACATATCCTTTTGCAAAAGAACTATGTTGGGAATCCTATTCAACAGCTCAATTTCCCATTACAAATGGCATATTGACAGAAAGTATTCTTCATCCATTACTACATCGTAATACGTCTGATTTTACTGAACAACGTTTCAGTTCTACTTTTATGGGTAATGAATTCTTTTTAAATGACCATGTGGTGAGGGAAAACAAAATTTTACCAGGCGTTGCCTATATAGAAATGGCGCGTGCAGCATATGAAAACTCAGTAAGAACTTCTGAAAATGACAGAAATGGCATCATACTGAAAAATATTGCCTGGGCAAGACCATTTAAAGTCAATGATGATCCTGTTGAAACTCATATTGTACTGTTCCCGAAAACAAATGGAGAGGTTTCATTTGAAGTATACTCAAAAAACAGTTATGATGATGACCAGACACAAATTCACTGCCAGGGAATCATTGAATCCCATATTGAAGACAATCAAATAAATATTGATATTAATTCGATAAAATCAATCTGCAATCAAAAAATGATTACAGGAGAAGATTGTTATCAATTGTTTAACAAATTTGGCATGGCATATGGTGAAGGGCACAAGGGAATTGAAAAAATCTATGTTGGAGATGATCACGCCATTGCTAGGCTTGAACTTCCTTCTTCCCTTACCAATACTTTAAAAGACTATTTTCTGCATCCATGTTTATCTGACGCTGCATTACAAAGTTCTATTGGCTTGACGTTGGAATTATCAAAAGAAATACTTGAACTTCCTTTTGCTTTAGATCAGATTGAAATATATAATCAAACTTCTTCATCTATGTGGGTTTACATTAAAAAAGTTTTTCAAAAAAATATTCAAAAATTTGATATCGATCTATGTCATGAAGATGGAATTTTATGTGCGCGATTTAAAGGCTTTACTTTAAGAGCCATTGGAAATGATCTCCAAAAGACAGGTCTGCTCATGTTGAAATCTTCCTGGAAAGAAGCAGAAGTTGATCACAAGAATACTTCTTTAAGTTACGAAAAACATTTCATCGTATTATTTGAAAACAATAAGGATGTCGTTAAAAAGATAAAAAATAAACAAGCCGACATCGAACTGATCCTATTAGATTCAAAGAAAAAATATATTCATCAACGCTTTAAAAATTATGCTTTAACAATATTTGAAAAGATTCAGTCCATTTTAAAATCAAAACCAAAAGGAAAAATACTTTTTCAAATATGCTTAAGTCCTCAAAAAGACCAACAACTACTGGCAGGTTTATCAGGTTTACTAAAGACAGCTCGTCTTGAAAACCCTGACTTTATTGGTCAATTGATCTGCGTTGATCAAAGAAATATCAATTTTTCTATATTTCAGGATAATCGTTTTCATCCGGAAGATATAAATATAACATATCAAAATAACAATCGATTTGTTGAAATATTTGAGAAAATTAATTCCACATTTCAAAATAATAATCATCCCTGGAAAGATAGCGGAATTTATCTCATCACTGGCGGAGCTGGTGCTATTGGGCATATTTTTGCCAGATTTATAGAAGCTCAGGCAAAAAATCCGGTTATAATCCTTACCGGTCGATCAAAACTGAGTGAGGAAAATAAATCGCAAATTGTAGCATTAAGGCATTCGGGGGCAACTGTTCAATATAGACAGGTGGATGTCGTTCAAAAAAAAGAAATAGAAAACTTAGTTAATGATATTCAAAAAGAATTTGGAATATTGAATGGCATAATTCACGCTGCCGGTATTATCCTTGATAGTTTCATTATTAAAAAGACAACAGATGATTTTAGTAACACAATCGCCCCGAAAGTGGATGGCTTGTTCAATCTTGATATTGCTTCCAAAGATATAAAACTTGATTTTTTTGTTGCATTTTCATCTTTTGCTGGTGTTTTTGGAAATATTGGTCAGGCTGGATATGCCTGTGGTAATGCATTTATGGATGCGTTCATTCAATATCGAAATGACCTTGTCAATGCGAATAAACGCTCAGGAAAAACGCTGTCACTGAACTGGCCACTCTGGAAAGATGGTGGAATGAAACTTGATGATGAAACTGAGAAAATGTTGCTTAACAATTCTGGCATAACTGCAATGAAAACTGAAACAGGATTAGATGCTTTTTCACAGGCAATCAATATGAATCTAACGCAGGTCATACCAATAGAAGGTAATACGTATAGAAAAGATTATGTTGAACAATTACTTGAGCACCTGAATAAAAAATTTTTACATAAGGATAGAACTGGCACACCAGAAGAAATACCAACAATTTCTAAAGATATGATCAAAGAAGATGCCAAAAAGTATTTTAAACAATTACTATCTTCTGTCATAAAACTCCCTGCCAATAGAATTGATGCTGACGCACCTCTTGAAAAATATGGGATTGATTCTCTGATGGTTTTGAAGTTAACCGATCAACTGGAGCAGAAATTCGGCGCTTTATCAAAAACCTTGTTTTTTGAATATCAGACAATCAGTGAATTGACCGAATATTTTATTGAATCTTATAGAGATATCCTGGTGAAAGAGATCCACTTTAAGGAAAAAGCAACTGATCAAAAGATTGATTTACCAAATAAAAAAAGCAATGAGGCTGCCTTAAAATCCCGCTCTCGTTTTATTTCTGCGCCAATAAACACTTTTAAAACAAATGCATTTGAAAACATTGCAATTATCGGTCTTGCAGGGCGTTATCCCATGGCTGACAATATTCATGATTATTGGAAAAACTTAATGGATGGACGTGATTGCATTACAGAAATTCCAAAAGATAGATGGGATTTTCGCTTATACTTTCATCCTGACAAAAAAGCAGCTGGAAAAACATATGGGAAGTGGGGTGGATTTATTAATAATGTCGATAAATTTGATCCATTATTTTTTAATATATCTCCCAGAGAAGCGACACTTATGGATCCTCAAGAGCGTCTGTTCCTGGAATGTGTTTACGAAACATTGGATGATGCCGGACACGTCAGACTACCACACGAATCAAACTTTTCTACTAAAACAGGTGTTTATGTTGGTGTTATGAATGAAGAATACCAGCTTTATGGCGCTGAGCAACAGGCTTTTGGACATAATATCGCATTAGGGGGGATTCCGGCTTCTATCGCCAACAGGATTTCTTATTATTTCAATTTTAAAGGCCCCTGTATGACAGTTGATACAATGTGTTCTTCTTCATTAACTGCAATTCATCTTGCCTGTCAGGCTTTAAAAAGCGGTGAATGTAATCTGGCAATTGCAGGCGGCGTCAATTTATCTGTTCATCCAAATAAATATTTTGCCCTTGCTCAGGGGCAATTTTTGTCAAGCAAAGGAAAATGTGAAAGTTTTGGTTTGGGGGGTGATGGTTATGTCCCTGGTGAAGGTGTTGGCGCGATATTACTTAAACCATTGTCTGAGGCGATCAATGATAAGAATCACATTTATGGCATTGTAAAAGGCAGTGCGATTAATCATGGCGGTAAGACAAATGGCTTTACTGTTCCAAATCCTAATGCACAGGCCAATGTGATTGTTCAGGCATTAAAGAACGCAAATGTTCATCCTGAACATATCAGCTATATTGAAGCTCATGGGACAGGAACATCCTTAGGTGATCCAATAGAAATAACAGGTCTGAATAAAGCATTCAATGAATATACAAATTCTAAAGGTTTTTGTTCGATTGGTTCTGTAAAATCAAACATTGGTCATTGCGAAAGCGCTGCTGGAATAAGCGGTGTAACGAAAGTATTGTTACAAATGAAATATGGCAAACTGGTACCATCAATTCATTCTGAACAGCTTAATGCTTCCATAAATTTTGACAACAGCCCATTTATTGTTCAGCAAAAACTCACCGAATGGAAACCTCTATTGATTCATGGAAAAGAAATTCCCAGAATTGCCGGCATATCCTCTTTTGGGGCAGGTGGCTCGAATGCGCATGTGATTATTGAAGAATATCAACATGAACAGGATTCTGGGATATATCACATTGAAAATATTCCTCATATATTTATATTGTCAGCAAAGAACAAAGACAGATTAAAAGCTTACGCACAAAAGATGGCGGATTATATACAACAATCAGACTTACATATATCTAACATCGCCTATACAAGCCAGATTGGCAGAGAAGCAATGGAAACACGCCTTGCAATGATCACAGACTCAAAAGAAGACCTTTGCTTAAAACTACAAAAGTTTATTGTTGACGATGATCTGATGGAAGATATTTACATTGGTGATGTCAGGCGTGAAAAAGATGCATTGACTGTATTTGAGTCAGATGAAGAATTTAATCAAACAATTGATAGATGGATTACACGCGGAAAATATTCTAAAATTCTTTCTCTTTGGGTGAAAGGTCTCACTTTTGACTGGAACAGGCTATATGGTGATCTAAAACCTTATTTTGTCAGCCTGCCATCATATCCATTTATAAAAGAAAGATATTGGATTGATACCAATAAGCAATTAACAAGCACTGTCAGACAAGTCATATCTGATGAGAGTGATAGACCTTCTGATTTAATGACATTTGAAGAATACTGGCATGAAAAAAGTATTCAACAATCATCTGATGTTTCGATAAAACGCATCGTTTGCCTGATTACAGATATTGAAAATTGTGATTCTGTTGCTTCAGCATTCAATAAATTACTACCCGATACACAAATTATATTTTTGTTACACCAACATCAGGATAGCGATAATTTACAAAGTCAGTATTATGTTTCCAGGTCAGACAGTAAATCTTATATAAATGCGTTAACAAGTATTATCCAAAAATATGTGGAAATAGATGCAGTATTATATTTTACCGGTGGTTTAAGTGCAATTGATATTCGTGATTATTCAGACCTGGTTTATCTGATCCAGGCAATTAATGCGGTTAAATTGAAATCCATTCGATTTCTGGCGACAGCACACTTAATTGAAGACAGTTCAAATCGCTGTTATCCGGAATCATGGATTGGATTTGAACGCTCATTAAAGATTATTCTGCCTGATGTTCAATTTGGAAGTCTTTATATAGAATCCAAAAGGGCTAAGGATATTTTAATTGATGATTGGGTGCAAAAGATAGTTCAGGAACTGAATGCAAATAAAATTGAAAGCAGTCTGTACATGAATAATGTCAGACATGTTTGTCAAATAAGAAAAACTCAAATTGAAAATGAAATAAGTAAGATTAAGAATAAAGGAACATATTTAATTACAGGTGGTTGTGGTGGTCTTGGCAGCTTGTTTGCAAATTATTTATCAGAAAAATACGCAGTAAATTTGATCCTGACCGGCAGGTCGCCAATGGATGATAGAAAACGTGCCCTCATTGATGCCATAGAGAATTCAGGAAGTGAAGTTTTATATATTCAGGCTGATATTTGCGATATGGTTTCTATGAGTAAAGGTTTGATCAATGCCCACAATCGATTTTCGAAAATTGATGGCGTTATTCATGCTGCTGGAATTGAAATGACGAGCAATATCTTTGAAAAAGATATGAAAGCATTTCAACAAACCCTTGATCCCAAAGTAAATGGTACATTGGTTATCGAAGAAATTTTACATAAAAATCCGCCTGATTTTATCTGTTATTTTTCATCTTCATCCGCCATATTGGGTGACTTTGGCGCCTGTGACTACGCTGTTGCCAATCGGTTTTTAATGTCTTATGCAAAGGATAAAAACAATAGAAATATCAATAGAACAAAGTATATTACGATCAACTGGCCCCTTTGGAAAGATGGAGGTATGGGCTTTGATTCAGATGACAATAAACATATGTATCTGAAATCAAGCGGACAACGCCTTCTAAATAAGCAAGAAGGTTTTTTATTATTTGAACAGCTTATATCTCAAAAAAACACACAACATCTGGTTTTGGCAGGAGAGTCTTCAAAAATAGAACGTTTTCTCGGGTTATCCAATGTTAAACCTCTTGAGCCTGCTGCAGCTGTCACAACAGATACGCCTCTATCCATAGGTAAGGGGCGGCGCAAAGAAATGAAAGGTTTTACAGTTGAACAATGCATTGAATACGATTTAAAAGAGCACATAAATGAAATCTTAAATATTTCCACTGATCAACTGGATGCGGATGTTAATTTTGCAGATTTTGGATTTGACTCAGTCACCCTTGCTGAATTCGCAACAGTTCTTTCATCGTTTTATGAAATAGAGGTTACACCTTCAATCTTTTTTGGATACGCTACAATTGAAAAGCTTATTATGTTCTTTACAGAGAAGCATAGCGATATGATCGACAATTTCTATAAAGCGCCTGAATCAAAAACGTCAACAGTTTCTATTTCCAGGTCAGTTCCTGAGCCAATAAAACCGGGTAAATCAATTTTTATACCCAAAAAAGCCTCAGAAAACATTGCCGAGCCAATTGCAATTATTGGAATGAGTGGTAGATTTTCAGGTGCGCGTAATATTGATGAAATGTGGCAAATACTGATTGATAATAAAGAAGTTGTAACAGATATTCCTTTGGAAAGGTTTGATTTAAATCAGTATTTGAATTCTGAAAAAATAGATTCAGCTCGTATGGGTATGTTACCTGGTTTTGATGAGTTTGACCCGCTCTTTTTTTCCATTTCGCACAAAGAAGCTTATGCAATGGACCCCAGACAAAGAATTCTTCTTCAGGAATCATGGAATGCCCTTGAAGATGCATGTTATGGTCCCGGCCAGATAAAATCAAATAAAATGGGCATATTTGTTGGTGTTGAGAGTGGTGATTTCCATACCATTGCCAATAATGATAAAGGAATTACTTCTGATCATGAAGGTATTCTCGCTTCCAGGTTAGCGTATTTATTAGATTTTAAAGGGCCTGTTATGGCAATCAATACTGCATGTTCTTCTGGTCTGGTAGCAACGCATCAGGCAAGCATGAGTCTTAATCTGAGAGAATGTGATACAGCTATCGTTGCTGGAGCACACTTAACCTTGACTTCCGAATCATACTTGCGACTTGTAAATTCTGGCATGTTGTCTTCTTCTGGTAAATGCAGAGCTTTTGATAAACAAGCTGATGGAATGGTTCCTGGTGAAGCAGTCGTTGCGATTGTTCTTAAAAGACTTTCAGATGCACAAAAGGAGAATAATCCTATATATGCTGTAATTAAAGGCAGTGCAATCAACTATGATGGCAAAACGAATGGCATAACTGCGCCCGATGGAAATGCTCAGATTGATTTATTAAAATCAGTTTATGACCAATATAAAATTGATCCTGAAAGAATGGGTTATATCGTGACACATGGCACAGGTACAAAGTTAGGAGATCCAGTTGAAATCAACGCATTGAATGATGCATTCAAAAATTATACAAATAAAAATGCTTATTGCGCCCTCACATCTCCCAAAACAAATTTTGGTCATACAATGGCAGCTTCCGGTCTGCTAAGCCTTGTCAATCTGGTAAAGGCCATACAGCATAAAAAAATACCGGCAAGTATCAATTGCACGGAAGAAAATAATTATATCAATTGGAAAACATCTCCCTTTTTTGTGAATAAAGCATGCAAAACATGGAAAGGGTTAAATGGGGAAACGCTTTTAGGCGCTGTCAGTGCTTTTGGAATGAGTGGTACAAATGCACATATGGTCATTGAAAGTTATCCTGAAAAAAATTCGGCTGCATATTCTCTTCCGGATTCTTTTTTGTTTGTTTTTTCGGCAAAAAGTAAAAATGCGCTAAAAAGTAAAATCCAGGATATACTTACCTTTTTCAATAAAAATCAATTACAGTCTAATGATTTGTATAGAATTTCACAAACATTATCTGAAGGACGTCATCATTTTAAATATAGAAATGCCATCGTGGTTCAAGATTCTGAAAATGCGCTGCACGTCTTGAATCAACTAAATAATAATGAAAAATCTCCCAGTATTTTTTATGGTGAAGTCGCAAAAGGTTTTTCCGGTCAAAATGCGATTCGTCAATATATTGATGACATGCTTGAAAAAGTCCCAACGCAACGCATTAATAATAAAAAACTTCAAGAAATTTATTGTGGATTGGCTGAACTGTATTGTCAGGGATATGATATTCGTTTGTCCAGGCTTAATGACCAGGAGTTGTCTTCCGGAATTCATTTACCAACATATCCTTTTGTCAGAGATCATTTTGAGGTATCTGGAACGATTGCTTATTCATCAGATAGAACGAAATATCAATCTCTAAAAACGATGATACATCCGCTGCTGCATGTCAATACATCAGATTTAACAGAGCAACGTTTTACGTCAATATTTACAGGCGAAGAATTCTTTTTAACTGATCATGTAGTTAATGGTCGAAAAGTGTTGCCGGGTGTTGCACATCTGGAAATGGCAAGAGCTGCAGTTGAACAGGCTACTGATAATTTTGATACTGAAAAGAAAGGTATAATGATTAAAAACGTTGTCTGGCTTTCACAAGTGGTGGTAGAAAATAATGCTTCTGAAATCCATATTGGATTGTTTCCAAACAATGAAGATGTCGATTTTGAAATTTACGCTGATAATGATGATACCGGTCAAAAAATTTTGAGCCAGGGATCTGTTGAACGTATAAAAATCGATAAAATTCAGGCCTTGGATATCAAGACCATAAAGAATACATGCAATCAAAAAGTACTTTCTCATGATAATTGCTATCAATCTTTTGAAAAACGAAATCTGCAATATGGCCAGACTTTCAGGGGCATAGAAAAAATATATGTTGGTGAAGGACAGGCTATTGCAAAACTGAATTTACCTGCTTCCATTCTTGAAACTGAAGATGATTATGTGATGCATCCAGGCCTTTTGGATTCAGCGCTCCAGGCATCCATCGGATTGACAATGGACAATCAGGATACCATCTTGCCATTTGCGCTGGAACATATTCAGATTTTAGATAAATGTAGTCGTTCGATGTGGGCTTATGTTAGAAAATCCAGCAATGATTTGTCTCAAGGAAATGTCGTAAAATTTAATATTGATCTTTGCGATGAACAGGGGAAAATTTGTGCACGAATCATGGATTTTGCTTCAAGGAAAATAAGCAGTGATTCAAAAAAAGCAGGCACACTAATGCTCAGGCATGCCTGGAAAGAAGCTCCCATTGAAATATCAGAAAGCCATCCATCTTATGAAAAACATATTCTGGCGCTTTGCGAACCTGATGAGCAATTGCAAAATCATATCAAAGCGAAATGCACAAATGCCGAGCTTTTTATCCTTCAATCTAAAGAAAATGATATTGATAGACGTTTTGAACAATATGCGTTGCAATTATTTCAAAAAGTTCAATCCCTTTTTACAGCATTCCCAAAAGCCAAGATACTGTTTCAAATCGTAGTAAACAATCAAACAGATAAATTTTTATTCTCAGGACTCTCTGGTCTCCTAAAAACTGCTCATATGGAAAATGCTCGATTTATCGGTCAGTTAATTGAATTGGATAGAAATATAATAGACAACACATTATTGGAAAACAATAGTCATTATCCGGAAGATTCACATATTAAATATGAATCTGGAGATCGTTTGATATTACGATTGGAGGAAATGGAAGTCAGTCAGGCCAATCAGGATTTACCGCTGAAAGATGAAGGCATATATCTTATCTCAGGAGGCGCCGGGGCATTAGGGCTGATTTTCGCAAATGACATGTCAAAAAAGATGAATAACGCTGTCATCATTCTAACAGGACGCTCCCAAATTGATGAATATAAAAAAGAAATTATTGAAAAGTTAAATCATTCTGGATCACTTGTACAGTACGTACAGGCAGATGTTTCAAAGAAAGCGGATATTGAAATTGTATTAAATAATATAGAAAATAAATATGGTAAACTAAATGGTATTATTCATTCAGCAGGAACTATACAAGATAATGTAATTGTTAAAAAGACAACAGAAGAATTTACAAAGGTACTATCCCCAAAAGTATCCGGGCTTGTAAATCTAGACATGGCTTCAATGAACATGCCGCTTGATTTTTTTGTAATATTCTCATCAAATGCAGGAATATTTGGCAATATTGGCCAATGCGATTATGCCTGTGCAAATGCTTTTATGGATGCTTATGCTTTATTTCGCAACAATCTCGTCAATGCGAAAAAACGTTATGGCATAAGCCTGTCAATCAACTGGCCTTTGTGGAAAGAAGGCGGAATGAAAGTTGATAAAGAAACCGAAAAAATGATGCGTCACACTTCTGGAATGACAGCCATGAGTACAAAATCAGGCATCAATGCTTTTTATCAGGGATTACTTCTAAGTGAAGTTAATTTGATCGTAGCTGAAGGTATCCTTGATCGCATGAAAAGACAACTCTTCTCAAGCAGTAAATCACGACAGCCATTAAAGGCTGAGAGTGTAAAGAAATTGTCGTCTGATTCTACTGTTGATCAGACCCTTTTATTGGAAAAAGTGAAACAGTCCTTATTGCAAAGTGTTTCAACACTTTTAAGAGTGCCAATTGAAGATCTCGATGCAGAAGCAGAATTGAATGATTATGGATTTGATTCATTAAGCCTTACAGAATTTACAAACAGTATCAATAACAGATTTGGTTTTGAATTACTTCCAACAGTTTTTTTTGAATACACAAACATTCATGACTTTACGCAATATCTTGTAAATACGCATTTGGATAGATTATCTGAATACTTTCAAGTAAAGATGGATTCACCACGTAAAGTATCTTTACCTGAGATCAAAAATAATGAACCACCGCCAGATATTCAGGACATTGAGCCTGCACCTGTTGTGACAAAAAGGAGAAAACGTTTTAAATCAAGCGTTTCAAATCTCACTCTAGAAAAAACAGACAAAGAGCCTGTTGCCATTGTCGGTGTCAGTTGTATTTTTCCAATGGCATTCAATAAAGAGGAATTCTGGAATAATATTGCCCATGGGAAACACTGTATTGCCGAAATTCCAAAAGATCGCTGGGATTGGAAAGCGCTTTATGGAGATCCATTAAGAGAAGCCAATAAAACAAATATCAAATGGGGTGGATTTATTGATGGTGTCGGTGATTTTGATCCAATATTTTTTGGTATATCTCCTAAAGAAGCAGAACTGATGGACCCACAACAACGTCTGCTAATGCTTTATGTGTGGAAAGTAATTGAGGATGCGGGTTATCGTGCAAAGGATTTAGCAGGAACTCAAACAGGGATGTTTATTGGCACAGGCAGCACTGGTTATTCAGAGTTGATATCAAATGCCAATATTGCCATTGAAGGGTATACATCCACAGGTATGGTTCCATCAGTTGGCCCAAATCGAATGAGCTATTTTTTAGATATTCATGGCCCCAGTGAACCCATAGAAACAGCCTGTTCTTCATCCCTGGTTGCAATTCATCATGCTGTTACTGCAATAGAAAGCGGCAGTTGTGATATGGCCATTGCTGGTGGTGTAAACACAATGTTAACCCCTGGTGCCCATATCAGTTTTAATAAAGCAGGGATGCTTAGCAAAGATGGAAAATGCAAAACCTTTTCAGATCAAGCAGATGGTTATGTTCGGGGCGAGGGTGCAGGTATGCTGTTTTTAAAAAAGCTGGATGAAGCCAGACGAGAAAATGATCATATATATGGCATTATACGCAGCACATCAGTTAATCATGGTGGAAAGGCCAATTCTCTTACAGCACCCAATCCAAAGGCTCAGGCTGACGTATTAAAAGCAGCATATCGAAAAGCTGGTGTTGATCCGCGCACCATCAGTTATATAGAAACACATGGCACTGGAACGGAACTGGGAGACCCAATTGAAATTGAAGCACTTACATCAGCTTTTATTGATCTATATAATGAAACAGGAGATTCAAATGTTACGTCAGCGCATTGTGGTTTAGGGTCGGTAAAAACCAATATTGGTCACCTGGAATACGCAGCAGGAGTGGCTGGTGTGATTAAAGTCCTAATGCAGCTTAAACACAAAACAATTGCGAAAAGCCTGCATTGTTCTAAGATAAATCCTTACATCAAATTGGATCATTCACCCTTTTATATATCGAAGGAAAAACATGAATGGAAACCTTTACCTGATTCAAATGGTAAAAGTCTTCCCAGACGTGCCGGTATCAGCTCTTTTGGTTTTGGCGGAACCAACGCACATGTAATCATTGAAGAATATATTGCAGATGATTTTGATAGTCAAACGACTTCCGAGATCAGTAACCCTCATATAATTGTTCTTTCTGCGAAAAGCGATCAGCAATTAAAAAAGTATGCTGAAAATATGGTCTCATTTTTTGAAACAAACAAAGCAAATAATTTGAACCTGACTGATATCGCTTATACTTTACAAAATGGTCGTGAAGAAATGGAAGAAAGACTGGCAATTACTGTAAACTCCATAGATGAGCTTTCTCATAAATTAAACAGTTATGTATCAGGAAAGACACATATTGAAGATTTTTATCGGGGAAGTACACAAAATAAAGATAGCCTCGTTGTTTTTGATGCAGATGAAGATCTTCAGAAAGCAATTGATACATGGATCGAAAAAAGAAAATATAGAAGACTCCTGGCGCTTTGGGTTAAAGGCTTAATCATTGACTGGGATAGACTTTATACTTCAACCAAACCCAGGCGTCTGAGTCTTCCAACATATCCTTTTGAAAAAGAGCGCTACTGGGTAACACAATCTGATAATATTATTGATAGAGAATTCAAAGAAAACAGACTTCATCCATTACTTCACAGAAATACTTCAGATTTATCTGAACAACGTTTCAGTTCAAATTTTACAGGAGAAGAATTTTTTCTGTCTGATCATATTGTTCAAGGAAATAAAGTATTGCCAGCAGCTGCATATCTCGAAATGGTAAGAACGGCGATTCAACTTGCAGATACTTCACCAGAGGGAAAGAAAGGAATTGTTCTTAAAAATGTTGTCTGGTCAAGTCCAGTGATTGTAATGGATGATAAAGTAGAACTACACATCAGTTTATTTCCTTCTGACAATGGAGAAATTTCCTATGAAATATATTCACAATTGAATGAAAATAAAAAGAACATTCATAGCCAGGGAATGGGAAAATCAAGTGATTTTGATGATGTTTCAATGATCGATATACAATCCCTTCAGGCACAATGTAATAGTCAAATACTTGCCAGAGATAATTGTTATCAAATATTTGAAAAGGCAGGCCTTGAATATGGTGAAAGACACAGGGGTATTGAAAAAATTTATGTTGGGAAAAATCAGGTTCTTGCAAAGTTATCTTTATCAGATTCAATATTAACCACTCAAAATGATTATATTTTGCATCCTTGCTTAATGGATTCAGCTTTTCAGGCTTCCATTGCATTAGATGAAGAATTAGACAATATTGAGCCTGCATTACCTTTTGGGTTGGATCATATTGAAATCATTCGCCAATGCACCTCATCTATGTGGGCACATATAAGGAATGATCAGGACGTTATCAATCACAATACTATTAAAAAGGTTGATATTGATTTGTACGATGATAGTGGGCAGATATTGATTCGAATGAAAGGATTGTCATCAAGATACACAGCGAAAAAAACATCAAATAATGATTTTCTTATGCTCACACCAGCCTGGAAAGAATCAACAATAAATACGCAGGGCAGCGAACTGATTTATGAGAAACATACTATTGTGATGAGCGAACTGGATAAAAATCGGCTAAATTCGATTCCTTTTGAGATAAACAAAGAAAATATAATTACGTTGACATCAAATGAAAAAGAAATTCATCAAATATTTTATGATTATGCCATTCAGGCTTTCCAGACCATTCAATCGCTATTAAACGAAAAAACAAAAGGAAAAAAACTTTTTCAGATAATTCTTTCCAACCATAAAGATCAACAATTATTAGCTGGGCTATCAGGTTTGATTAAAACTGCACGCCTTGAAAATCCAACATTTATTGGTCAGTTGATCGAAATTGATAATGATACCACTTTAAACACAATATCTAAAGACAACAGATGGCATCCTGAAGACATTCACATAAAATATGAAAAGGGGAAACGATGGGTCGAAAGCTTTGAAGCAATTGAATCTTCACCAGACAACCAACAGATACCCTGGAAAAGTAATGGTATTTATTTGATCACTGGCGGGTCAGGAAAAATTGGGGGTATCTTTGCAAGAGAGATTGCTGAAAAGGTTGAAAATCCAGTGATTATACTTACTGGACGCTCTCCCCTTGATGAAAACAAACATGCCTTAATAAAAGAATTACGTAATGATGGAACCATTATCGAATACAGACAGGTTGATGTCACACATCAAACAGAAATAAATGAATTGATTCAGTATATAACAAAAGAATTGGGTACTCCAAATGGCATCATTCATGCGGCTGGAATTATTCAAGATAACTTTATCATTAAAAAGAATAAATTGGAATTTGGGCAAGTGATAGCACCTAAAGTATTGGGCTTAGCACATATTGATCTGGCGACCCAAAATATACCTCTTGATTTCATTGTTATGTTTTCATCTATTGCCGGGGTATCCGGTAGTATCGGTCAGGTTGATTATGCATGTGCCAATGCATTTATGGACGTTTATGCACGATATCGTAATTCACTTCTTAAGTCAGGTAAACGCTTTGGTAAAGCATTATCAATCGATTGGCCTTTATGGAAAGATGGCGGAATGCAGGTTGATGATACGACAGTAAAACGTATGAAAAGTGATTCAGGAATGTCAGCCATGCATACATCCAATGGAATACGTTCTTTTTATATGGGGATTTCCTTAAAAGATACTTTCCGCTTGATTCCCTTGGAAGGTAATGTTGATCGATTGCGTCAGTTTTTTATTCGTAGACAATTTGACAAAAAAGCTAAATCTCATAAGAAAGTAAACGTTATTTCAGATAAGATGCTCATTGAAAAAGCTGAAAATTACTTTAAAAGATTGTTATCAGAAGTCATAAAGCACCCTTCACACAAAATTGATGCCAATGCACCTATGGAAAAATATGGCATTGATTCCATCATGGCTTTGCAATTAACAAATCAATTAGAGAAAAAATTTGGTTCGTTATCTAAAACGCTTTTTTATGAATATCAAACAATTAGAGAGCTTACCGGATTTTTTATAGAATTTTATTGGGATTCACTGGTCGAAGAGATTAGCGATAAGGTAATTCTTCAAAATAATACGATAAAAAATGCAGATAAAGATCATATTCACAAAAAATCGAACATTCAAAGAACGCGGTTTCAATCTGTTGATAGACAACAGACAAAAGATTTTTCAGAACATATTGCAATCATTGGTCTTAGTGGACGTTTTCCCATGGCAGACGATATTGATGAATTTTGGACAAATTTAAAAAATGGAAAGGACTGTATTTCTGAAATACCAGAAGAGAGATGGAATATTGATTTGTATGATGCAACCAAAGACAGACCCGGAAAGATGCATTGCAAATGGGGAGGTTTTATTAATGATGTAGATAAGTTTGATCCATTATTTTTCAATATATCCCCTAAAGAAGCAGAATTAATTAATCCACAAGAACGTCTTTTTCTTGAGACAGTTTGGAATTTACTGGAAATCACCGGATACACCAAAAAAGATTTACACCAATTATATCAGGGAAAAGTTGGGGTGTATGTGGGGTCAATGTATCAACAATATCACTTTTTTAATCCTAATATTACAGATAAATCCTTGATTTCTCTATCATCATATCATTCTATTGCCAATAGGGTCTCATATTTTTTCAATTTAATGGGACCAAGTATTGCCATCGATACAGCCTGTTCGTCATCTTTAACAGCAATTCATTTTGCTTGTGAGAGTTTACAAAAAGGAGAATGTGCCCTGGCAATTGCTGGAGGTGTTAATCTTTCAGTTCATCCATATAAGTATATGGGCTTATCAAATGCAAAAATTATTGGCAGTACATCTACAAGCAGAAGTTTTGGTGATGGTGATGGTTATATTCCTTCGGAATGTGTCGGCGCAGTATTATTGAAACCGCTTTCACAAGCAGTGAGAGATAAGGACTCAATTCTTTCTATAATTAAATCGTCATCTGTAAATCATGGCGGGCGCACAAATGGTTTTACAATACCGAATCCAAATGCACAAGCGGATTTAATTATCAATAATTTTATTAAATCCGGTATAGAAGCAGAAAGTATCAGTTATGTGGAATCCGCAGCAAATGGTTCTGCACTAGGTGATCCCATAGAAATTAGTGGATTAAATAAGGCGTTTCGACAGTTTACCCAAAAGAATAACTTTTGTGCAATTGGTTCAGTTAAATCAAATATTGGCCATGCTGAAGCAGCTTCAGGCATCTCACAATTGACAAAAATTATATTACAAATGCAGCATAAACAACTTATTCCATCCATTCACACAGAACCACCCAATCCAAATTTTACGCTTGATAAAACCCCATTTTATATCAACAAAGAACTTATTGAGTGGAAACAACCTGTCATCAGTATTAATGGTCATGAAAAGCAGTTTCCCAGACGTGCCACAATAAGCTCAATTGGTGCGACAGGAGCCAATGCCCATTTGATTATTGAAGAATATGAAAACAACACTTATGAATATAATGACGTTGAAGAAACATATGTTTTTGTATTTTCAGCAAAAAGTGAAGATCGTTTAAGGCTTTATGCCAGTAATATGAAGGCATTTTTAAATAATCATCTATCAGATGTGGAGTATTCAACATCAAACATTGCCTATACGTTGCAGACAGGTCGTGAATCAATGGAATATCGACTTGCAATTGTTGCAAATAATAAAACTGAGTTAATGGATGGTTTGAGCGCATATTTGCAATCTGCAACAGGAGATAATCAATTTTCAATTCCTGTTTTTACTGGAAATAAAGAAAATGACTATCAGGATATAAATAATTTATTCTCAGGCAATATTGGCGACTCTTTGTTTCAGATGCTTATAAATGAAAAAAATCTGGAAAAAATAGCCAATTATTGGGTAAAGGGATTTGACATGCCATCATGGGATTCCCTTTATGATGTCCAAAATGTTAAGAAAATTAAATTAACGACTTATCCTTTTAACAAAAGACGATGCTGGGTTGAAAGCGCATATGATTTTAAGGATGTAAATGAAGCACAATTGATTAAAGATAAGACGACTGACCAAGAAGAAAATATTGCTTCTGTATTGAAGAATATGATCGGTTCATTGCTTAAACTGTCATCAGATGAAATAAAAATAAATCAACAAATGATTAAATATGGCTTTGATTCATTGGCAGGTATGAAACTCATGAATCGAATAAAGGATAAATTTCATACAACAATTACGCCTGAGATTTTAATAAAGCATGATACCATTGAAAAATTAGCGCAATATTTGACAGAAATAATTGATATTTCCAAAACAGAAACCAATAGTGAAAAATACTCTGAAAATTCTATTAATATTGATAGCTTATCTGATTCTCAAGTCAATACGTTATTAAATCAACAGCTTAATGAGGCAAACCGCGATACGAATGAAAATGTTGATATAGATGAACTTTCTGACATGGAAATTGATGACTTATTGAATCAATTTGTTGAATAATAAATATGGCTGGCAAATCAACTTGAGGCAGTCGATTTCGAAATATATTTTGTAAATGCCCCCGTTTGGGGTTTAGCAAAGGAATAAATAAATGCTCAATCAGACAGACATTTCAAAAATGACATCTGAAGAAAAAAGAAAATTACTTAAAGATCTATTGGCAAAAAGAAAAATCAATAAAGTAAAAATCCCCCTTTCATCAGGACAAAAAGGATTATGGTTTATTCATCAAATTAATCCAAAAACTTACGCTTACAATGTTCCATGTGCATTCAGGATTGATGGTAAGCTAAATATAGATATATTAAAAAAATCCTTTCAATTGTTAACTGAACGTCATCAAATATTAAAAACCATCATAAATCAGACAGACGATGGAGAACCTTTTCAGTATATATCTTCTGAACAGGCACTTTTTTTCCACGAAGAATCAATTCGCAATCTTGAAGAAAACAGAATTGAATTATTTTTAAAATCTATCTCGCAAGAACCATTTGATCTGAAGAATGATCCTTTAATGCGAACATATATTTTTTCACGTTCAAACACAGCGCATATACTACTGATAAATATTCACCATATTATCTTTGATGGCATTTCATTTTTGATTCTCATTAGTGAGTTAATGAAAATATATGATGCCCTATTGTCTGGAAAAAAACCTGATTTACCTCATATTCAATATACTTATGCAGATTATGTTAAATGGCAACATAAAATGTTAGGAAGCGATGAGGCTAGAAAACACAAGGAATTTTGGCTTGAACAACTATCTGGAGACTTGCCTGTATTGACGCTTCCAACAAAAAATAATGGCAGCGCCATCGGTAAAACTGATCGGTACGAAATATATCGAAACGAAATATCTCTTGAATTATCACAGAAATTAATAAAACTGGCCAGTGAAAAAGGTGTTTATCTTTTTAGTGTATTATTGAGTACTTTCAAAATTTTGCTTTATAGATACAGTGGACAGAGGGATATCATCACCGGCATTCCTTCTGCAGGTAGAACCAGCGCAAGGTTTGAGGATATGATCGGATATTTCATCAATATGCTGCCAATGAGAACAAAATTGACAGATAATATGTCCTTTGACAGCTTATTGCAGCAAATTCATCAATTCAGTATGGATGCCCTGATCCATCAAGACTATCCGCTTCCGGAAATTGTAAAATCATTGGGAATTAAAAGAGAAAAAGCAATTGTTCCTTTATTTCAGACAAGCTTTATACTTCAGAACTGGGTAAAAGATTTTGAAAATAATTATTTAAGGAATGATTATGCGTTAAAGTTAAAACCGATACTGAATATTCAACAAGAAGAAGATTTTGATTTAACATTGGAAATTGTAGATGTGGATCATTTTCTTATTGTATTCAAGTATAATGCAAATCTTTTTGATAACGTTACAATAACTGGTATGGCAGACTATTATAAGGTTCTTCTTGAAAGAATTGTTGAAAATCCGCAACAAACGATATCAACACTATCACTGCTCACAGATGACGAAAGTCAAAAAATTATTTTTGCGCTTAACAATACCAAAGCAGAGTATCAAAAAGAAAAATGCATTCATCAGTTGTTTGAAGAACAGGCAAAAAATAAGCCTGATAATATTGCATTGATATTTGATGATAAAGAATTGAGCTATAAAGCGCTTAATGAAAAAGCGAATATCATAGCGAATGAGCTGACATCTATGGGGATAAATTCCAATGATTTTATTGGAATATGCATGGAACGTAGTTTTGATATGATAGCAGCGCTTTTAGGTATCTTAAAGGCTGGTGCAGCCTATATTCCGATGGACCCTATGTTTCCATCCATACGCATTTCATATATGATTGAAGACACCAACACACCTGTTATCCTGGCACATTCTGATACATTGCATCTGGTGTCAGATATGAAAACAAAAGTATTAAATATAGATTCAATTCATTACAAATCCTATACGATCAAAAAGAATCCGGTAACAAATCCCCAGAACCTCGCTTATATCATGTTTACTTCCGGTTCAACAGGAAAACCGAAAGGTGTTAAAGTTACGCATCAAAATGTTGTAAATTTCTTAAATTCAATGGCTAAAAAACCAGGGTTTTCATCAAAAGATACACTTCTTGCAGTGACAACCATTTCTTTTGATATATCAGTTCTGGAAATATTTCTTCCCCTGACAACAGGTGGAAAGTGCGTCATCGCAAGCAAGGAGGAAACCCTTGATGGAAAAATACTTGAAAGCTTGATCAAAAAAAACAATGTTAGTGTTATGCAGGCAACGCCAGCAACATGGAGAATTTTAGAGGTTGCCGATATGAACAGGTATCCTTCACTTAAAGCATTATGCGGTGGTGAACCTCTGCCCCCAGATTTAGCTTTATTTTTAACAGATCGATGCCAATCTCTTTGGAACATGTATGGACCAACAGAAACGACTATATGGTCAACTATTGATGAAATAAAGTCAAAAGATGAGATCTCTATAGGTCACCCTATTGACAATACTACAATCTACATACTTTCAAAAAACTTACAGGCTGTTCCTTTTGGTGTTTCAGGAAATTTATACATTGGTGGTGATGGCGTTACAAATGGGTATATCAAAAACCCGGACCTTACGAAAAAAAGATTTATCAAAAATCCACTTAATAACGATCCATCAGATATTATTTATAATACTGGAGATATCGCAAGATATTCTCAAAATTTGAAAATTGAGTGCCTTGGAAGATCAGATAGTCAGGTCAAAATAAGGGGATTCAGAATAGAACCTGGAGAAATTGAAGCGATATTATCGAATCATCCAGATAGCTTGAATGCTGTAGTAACAGTAAATACCAACGATCAGGGAGAAAAATATCTCGCCGCCTACCTTGTGGAAAATGTACAGCAGCGACAAGATCCATCCATATACAGGACATGGTTAAAAAAGACCTTGCCCAACTATATGATACCCTCATATTTCATATTTATGGATTCACTTCCACTGACGCCCAATGGTAAAATTGACAGGAAGTCTCTGCCAGAACCAACGTTAAGTAAACCGGCTGAGAAAACATCAAAACCACAAAACAAGATAGAAAAAATTATAAGTGATATATGGAAAGAAGAACTAAAAATTGAATATGTTGATATGAATGATAATTTTTTTGAAATTGGCGGCCATTCTTTTCTTGTCGTTAAAGTAAATGCAAGGCTTAACAAAATTATAAATTCAGATATTCCTGTTGCAAAATTATTTCAATATCCTACAATAAAACTTCTCGCTGATTACATTGTACGAGATGTGAAAAAGTTAATTGAAAAAAATATTTCAAGCAATTCTACGTCTTATTCCCAACTGAATAGCGATTCAAGCGCTAATATTGCCATCATCGGCATGGCCTGTCGTTTTCCTGAGGCGAATAATATTTATCAGTTTTGGGAGAACATTAAAAATGGCAGGGAATCTATCAGACATTTTTCAGAACAGGAGTTAATTCATTCGGGAATTGAGCCTGACTTAATCCAAAATCCTGACTATATAAAAGCGCATGGATACTTAAAAGATATTGACAAATTTGATGCATCATTTTTTAAGATCACACCATTAGAAGCAGAATATATTGATCCTCAGCAACGAATTTTTTTAGAATGCTCATGGGAAGCTTTAGAAGATGCTGGTTATGATATATCTACATATAATGGTTTGATAGGAATATATGGTGGTTCAAGTTTTAGCAGATACATGTCTTTGTTTAATGAAAAAAATTCATATAATCTTTTCCTGGGAAACAGCCAGGATTTTTTATGTTCCCGCGTTGCATATAAGCTTAATCTAAAGGGCCCTTCAATTGGAATTCAAACGGCATGTTCAACGTCTCTGGTTGCAGTTCATGAAGGCATCAAAAGCCTGCTTGATATGCAATGCGATATGGCGCTTGCAGGTGGTGTATCTTTATGGATTCCCCCAAAACAAGGATATCTTTATGATAAAACATTGATATTTTCAAAAGATGGTCATTGCAGACCTTTTGATGATAATGCTTCTGGCACAGTTTTTGGCAGTGGTTCAGGTATTGTTGTTTTAAAAAGACTGGAAGATGCCATATCGGATCATGATCATATTTATGCAGTTATCAAAGGCACTGCCATTAATAATGATGGCAGTCTTAAAGTTGGCTTTACTGCACCATCTGTCGATGGGCAGGCAAAAGCAATTCTAAAATCCCAAAAAATTGCCGGTATTTCAGCAGAAACCATTTCTTATATTGAAGCGCATGGTACAGGAACCAGACTTGGAGATCCGATAGAAATTGAAGCACTGACAAAAGCTTTTATGGAGAGCACGAATAAAAAAAGATTTTGTGCAATCGGTGCTGTTAAATCAAATATTGGTCATCTTGACTCGGCAGCCGGCGCGGCAGGCCTGATAAAAACAGTGATGGCTTTGAAAAATAAAACCATCCCACCATCTATTAATTTTGAAAAACCCAACAATGAAATCAATTTTGAAAATACGCCCTTTTTCGTCAACGTTGAAGCAAATGAATGGAAAAGCAATGATAACTTTCCGCGCCGAGCAGGCATCAGTTCATTAGGTGTCGGCGGAGTCAATGCACATATTATCCTAGAAGAATATATCGATGATAACACCATCAATAAACAGGAACAAAGGATTAATGATCCGGTTGTTTTTGTACTTTCCGCAAAAAATGAAGACTGTCTCAAGGCATATGCTAAAAAAATGATCCTGTATTTTGAAAAGTTGAATAACAACAGTATTCAACTAATTGATATTGCATATACTTCACAGATCGGACGCAAAGCCTTAGAAAAAAGACTGGCAATAATTGCTTTTTCTATTGATGACATTATTAACAAACTTAAATGTTTTTATGAAAATAATCGTGCAGTTGACAATCTTTTTATTGGAAGTGCGAAACAAAATCGGGATGCGCTGAATATATTCGAAGATGATGAAGCTTTTCAAAATACAATAGATTCATGGATTGAGCAGCATAAATATTCTAAAATTATCGAGCTTTGGCTCAAAGGGTTGGACTTCGACTGGAATAAACTATATGGAAAAAACAAACCAAATCGCGTAAGCCTTCCAACATATCCATTTGCTAAAGAACGTCATTGGATAGATAGTGAAAATCAATCTTTATCTAAAAAAATCAAACATAAAAAATCTGATCTTCTTATGTTTACGCCCACATGGAAAGAAATATCTATTCATGATGACGCGCCTACTTTAAATATTGAACAACATATCGTCGTTTTATGTGATCTGAACGAAACTATCCAGAAAAGTATTGAAGACAAAATGGCGGATACAAAAATTATTCTTCTTCAGTCCAAACATAAAACCATACATGAGCGTTTTGAATTTTTTGCACTTCGCACATTTGAAGAAATTCAATTCATTCTAAAAGAAAAAGAAAAAAGAAAAACGCTGTTTCAGATAGTTGTTATCCATAACAATGATAATCAAATGATAAAAGGACTGATCGGAATACTGAAAAGCGCTCATTTGGAAAATCCTGGATTTATAGGTCAATTCATCGAAATTGAAGAAAATTTATTTGAGTCTTCCATAATCAAAGAAAATCGGAAGCAACCACATGATGTTCATATAAAGTATCAGTCAGGTAAACGATTTGTTGAAATTTATGAAGAAATTGAAACAACACCCGAAAAAATTAAAATCCCATGGAATAATAAAGGTATTTATTTGATTACTGGCGGCGCTGGAGGACTTGGATTTATTTTTGCCAAAGAATTAAGCAAACATGTGAATAATCCTGTTTTAATTATAGCAGGACGCTCAAATCTTGATCATAATAAACAGAAACATATAGATGAACTTATAAACGATGATACCAATGTTCACTATATAAAGGCTGATGTTACACAAAAAGCAGACATTCACAAGCTGATCAGCACAATTGAAAAAGAATTTGGAAAACTTAATGGAATCATTCATGCTGCTGGAATAATTAACGATAATTATATAATTAACAAGACAGAAAACGAGTTTACAAAAGTCATTGCGCCTAAGGTAAAGGCATTGGTTTTTCTGGATAATGCAACAAAGCATATAAACCTGGATTTTTTTGTAATGTTTTCATCAGGTGTTGGTGTCACTGGTAATATTGGCCAGGTAGATTACGCATGCGCCAACGCTTTTATGGATGCTTATGCCGCGTATCGTGATGATCTGGTTAAAGTACAAAAACGAACAGGACAAACCATTTCAATCAATTGGCCATTATGGAAAGATGGCGGCATGACCATCGATCAGGCCACACAACATTTGATGAGACAGACCTCTGGTATGAATCCTATGAAAACAGAAACAGGAATTCGTGCGTTTTATCATGGTTTTTCTTTGGCCTTGCCTCAATTTTTGGTCATGGAAGGTAATTCATCATTGATGAGAAAATATATGCTGGAGAAAACCGATTATCGTGAGGCTGATAATAATACGCAACATATTGATCATCAGCATGTTGATCCTGACTTTATGCATAAGGAAATACTGAATAAACTTAAAATGATATTAGGAGAACTTACAAAGGTTGCATTGGATGATATTGATGCTGAAGAACATTTTGAAGATTATGGGTTGGATTCAATTATGATTACAAATTTTAATCAAAAGCTTGAGCCGCTATTCTCGGAAATACCGAAAACATTATTGTATGAATACAATAACCTCGAATCCCTGACACAATTCCTGGTTACCGAATTCCCAAAAGACTGCATTCGTTGGATAGGAATTAAAAAAACAAAAACCCTTACAATTGAAGAAAATGGCAATGATCAATCCATCAATATTTCAAGTAATAAAGAAGCATTCGAGCAAATAGAAAGAAAAGCAAATCAACCAGTTGCAATAATTGGTATCAGTGGACGCTATCCAGGCTCAACAAATATTGAAGAATATTGGGATAATTTAAAAAATGGTAATGTCTTTACCAGTCAAATTCCGGATGATCGCTGGGATTGGAAGGATTATTATCTTAGCAATAGAGGAAAAGCAGCGGCTTCAAACAAAAGCTATAGTAAATGGGGCGCATTTTTAGACGATATTGAATTGTTTGATCCTTTATTTTTTAACATTTCTCCCAATGATGCATTAAATATTGATCCTCAGGAAAGAATATTTCTTGAAGAATGTTGGAAAGCAATGGAAGATGCCGGTTATTCGCCATCTTCCCTGTCCCATGAACTTCGTTGTCGTACGGGTGTTTTTGGCGGTATTACCAAACAAGGGATCCCTTCAACTTCATTTTCATCACTGGTAAATCGCGTTTCTTATATGTTAAATCTGCAAGGGCCAAGCATTCCGGTTGACAGTATGTGTGCATCTTCTTTAACAGCCATTCATATGGCATGTGAATATATTCGGAGTGGAAAAGGAGATATGGCCATTGCAGGCGGCGTTAATTTATATTTAACTCCTGAAACTTATACTATTCTCTCCAGGTCACAAACTATTTCAGATACGTCAACATGTGCTGCCTTTGGATCAGAAGGAAATGGATTTGTTCCAGGTGAAGGTGTGGGGGTGGCCATCCTTAAATCATTGGATAAAGCAATAGAAGATCAGGATTTTATCTATGCTGTTATTCGCGGCACTGCAATTAATCATAGTGGAAAAACAACCGGATATTCAATGCCAGATCCAAAGCGTGAAGCATCTGTTATTCTAGAGGCCCTGCATGAATGCAATATTGATCCCAAAGATATTGGCTACATTGAATCTGCTGCAAATGGATCATTAATGGGCGATGCCATAGAAATGGAAGCGCTTTCGAAAGTTTTTAGCAACAAAAGAAAAACCACAGGCGCATATAGAATTGGATCAGTCAAGCCGAATATTGGTCATTGTGAAGCTGCCTCTGGAATTGCTCAATTAACAAAAGTCATATTATCAATAAAACACAAAACTCTTGTTCCAACGATAGTTTCTGAACATGTGAATGACAATATCAATTTCCAAAAACTTCCTTTTGAATTGAATAAGGAATTAACAAAATGGGAGCCACTTGATATTGAAGGAAAAAAAATTCCAAGACGCGCGGGAATAACATCAATAGGCGCAGGAGGTCTGAATTGCCATATTATTGTAGAAGAATTTCAGCGTACAGCAACTGTTGATCAACCATCCAAAGAAGAACAACCTATTATATTTATTCTTTCTGCTAGAAATACAGAACGTCTTCAAGATTATGCTAAAAACTGGATTGTCTGGTTAATGAAAAATCAACATATTGATCTGCATAAGATCGCTTATACACTTCAAACTGGAAGAGAAGAAATGCCTGCTCGCCTGGCAGTTGTTGTACAAAATCAACAAGAACTGATCGAAAGGTTACAATTTTGGGTAGAAAATTCTGACAATCCTGACTTCTCTTATTTTAATATTTCAAAGAAAAGTCATTCCAGTAGTGAAAATATATCCAGTATACTAAAATCAGGAAATTTAGATAAATTGGCTCAATTATGGGTAGAAGGAAACGCAATTCATTGGAAAGAATTGTATGAAAAACAATTAGATAAAGTTCCCGGATTACCTGCATATCCATTTGAACGTAGACATTGCAGCCAAAACAGGAATAATGATGACAATCAACCGAAAAACAATATGGCAGTTGAATTCTATACATTTGGCGCAAATAATCGTTCAAGTGTATTTGCAGAAGAATATCTGACATTTTGTCCTTTTGAACAAAAAATTCCAGGCTTTTCAATGACATCATTTTATCTTAATCCTGAACAAAATCCGGATATTCTGAAACTGGTCAGGTCAAAACAGATTGAAATGCGACAGGTGCTCTTCTGCAAGGAAGATTTTAACAGGATTGAAACATTCCTGGATATCGGTTGTGGACATGGAACAGATGTCATTCAAATTGCACATCTATATCCCCATATAAAAACACATGGCTTTACAATAACAAAAGCACAGGCAACATTGGGCAACAAAAGAATTACTGAAATGAACCTGACAGATCGTACGAAAATTTTCAATAAAGACAGTTCAAAGGATTCATTTCCAGACAAGTATGATTTAATCGCCGGAATTGAAGTTGCATTTCATATTCGGAACAAGGAAGGCTTGTTTGGCAATATCGCATCTTCATTAACAAACAATGGTATTCTTTTATTGATGGACTATACCTCGAATTTACGCGGTGCAATTGTTGATCCAAATGTAGAAATCAATATTTCTACAAATGATGAATGGATAGATATATTATCAAAATTTAACCTTAAACTTCATGAAATAATCGATGTTTCACCACAAATAGCCAATTTCTTATATGATCCTGATATTGATAAATATTTGATAGACTTACCAGAAGTCGCACAAAACACTTTCAGAAACTATGCCAATCAGAACATATCCCTTGAAAAGGGTTGGATTAGCTACTGCCTGTTCAGAATTGAAAAAAATAATCATCTCAGTAAAGATGAGCTGATTCATCATAATAAACATAAAATAATGAATAAAAAACCATATACCGAGGCTTTACAAGACATGTTTTATCAAGGTGAAATCCCTTATCCAAAAAGTTTAATTGATTCTGATAAGGCATCAGCACCTCAAAATCAGATGGAAACAATGGAGCCATCAATGGAAAAATCTGAAGTCAAAAAATTGTTAATAGATATTTTTCAAAAAATTTTAGGATTAACAATAAAAGAAATTAATGAATTAGAATCGTTTAAAGAATCAGGAATCAGTTCAATAAATGCCGTTGAGTTGCTTGAAAGTATCAATTCAACTTTTGACCTGAATCTACCTACAAGTATTATTTTTGAATCCAATTCACTGAACGCGCTGACAAAATTCGTTTTTGAAAAATCTCATCGAAACGTAAAAAAAGCAAAAAAAATCAGTACAGATATAGTGAAACCAAAAACCGAAATCAAAGAATCTCACAATCTTAATAATTCTGACGCTATTGCAATTATCGGGCTCTCCTGTAGATGTGCGGGAGCAGAAAATCAGGATGAATACTGGGATATTGTCAGCAATGGTAAGAATTGTATTACAAGAATTAAAAATAAACAATGGCTTGATTTTTTTCGGTTGCATTCAGATAAAAAAATTCCCTCAAAATATGGGAAAATGAACTATTCTGATTGTTTTGATGCTTCATTTTTTAATATTTCACCCAAAGAAGCTGCGGCGATGGATATGAATCAGCGAATACTGCTTGAGGAATGTTATAAAGCAATAGAGGACGCGGGTTATGATCCATCGTCGCTAAGTGAAAAACAGATTGGTGTTTTTATTGGAACCATGGGAAGTCAGCCAGTAATAGAGGATTATTCGCATTTTTCTATGTTAGGATATGATAGCAGTATATTGGCTTCAAGAATAGCATATTTCTTGAATTTAAAGGGAGCTGCACTAGCGATAAATACAGCGTGTTCTTCTTCTCTTGTAGCAATAGATGCTGCCTGTAAAAGATTGGTCAATAATGAAATTGATATGGCTGTTTCTGGCGGTATAACAATTTATAATCATCCCAGAGCATTTATCGCAATGAATAGCACGGGTATGTTATCTTCGTCTGAACAATGCAGGCCTTTTGATAATGATGCGGATGGGGTTGTTGTTGGCGATGGCGCTGGTATTCTTATTTTAAAACGTCTGAATGAGTCATATCGTGATAATGATCAAATATATGGTATTATACGAAGTATTGGCACAAACCAGGATGGTCGAACTTCTGGAATAACTGTTCCCAGTTTCGTATCTCAGAGTTCTCTGGAGCAATCCCTTTATAATAAATCTGCAATAGATACAGAAGATATACAATATATTGAAGCACATGGAACAGGTACAAAACTGGGTGACCCGGTTGAGATTCATGCACTTACTGATGCATTTAGCAAATTCACACCCAAAAAAGAGTTTTGTGCCATTGGATCTGTAAAAGCCAATATTGGACATACAGCCGCAGCAGCGGGTGTAATGGGCTTAATCAAAATTCTGTTAAGTTTAAAAAATAAACAAATCCCACCTTCTATTAATTTTGAAAAAGAAAATGAACATATCGATTTTGATAACAGTCCGGTTTATGTCAACACATTATTAAAAGAATGGCCCCTTAATTCAAAGGGGTCTCGTCTTGGTGCACTCAGTTCATTTGGTTTTAGTGGAACAAATGTACACGCAATAATTGAAGAAGCTTTTGATAACCCTCTTAATTGCTTCGATTGTAATCGGTTACAGCTTCCTTGTATTTTTGTTCTTTCAGCCAAAACAGAAGAACAGCTTAAATTATATGCGAAAACGATGGCACACCATATTGAAAGCAGCCATAAAATTGATTCTGATCTTTATGATATTGCATTTACATCACAAGTAGGTCGTGAACCAATGGAAGAAAGGTTTGCCATGATCGTAAGCGCTGTAAGCGAGCTGATCACGAATCTGAAATTATATGCATCTGGAAATTCAAATATCGCAAATTTCTATTCTGGAAATGTCAATAAAAGTAAAGATACACTTGCTTTATTTGAATCTTATGAAGAATTGCATGAGGCTGCTGTTGAAAAATTAATCAAACGCGGAAAATATTCAAATCTTCTCGATCTCTGGGTAAAAGGTTTTTCTTTTGACTGGAATAAACTCTATATTGAAGGAAATCCGCGACGCATCAGTCTTCCAACTTATCCATTTAAAAAAGAACAGTTTAAGGTTGAAATCTTGCCAACTCAGCCTGTTAAACAAGCAATAATTCCAGATGTTCATATGAAAGATAAGCTTGATCATAAAACACCGGTAAAAGAGACGAGCAAAACAACCTCAATTTCAAAATATTCTATTAAAACAATACTAAAAGATCTGTCTGCGAGCCTTTCTAAGGCATTATTTTTGGAAACTGTTCGTATTGATGTAAGCAAAAAATTTATTGACTTAGGGCTTGATTCAATTATTGGTGTCGAATGGATGCATGATATCAATAAGAAATTTGGATTAACACTTGAAGCCGCAAAATTGTATGATTATCCAACAGTAAACGAACTTGCTGAATTTATTCACAAGGAATTGGATAATTCTGATACTCATATAAAAACAAATGAAATCACTTCCCCTCCTGAATTTACGACAGATGTTTTACCAAAACCAATAAATGAAGTCGTATTAAAACCACTTGATAATGTTAAAACAGATTTTATCACATCTTTGAATAAGCCTGAAAATATCTCTTTGAATAATGAAGGTCTTTTATCTGATAATAAATTGAAAAAACCCGGCATCCCTGAAATTCAAGAAGTTGAATCTCAAGAGATTGAAACTGTTCATGATAAAAAGAATCTCGTATCATATCAGTCAAAATATACGCATGATTCCTTGAAAAAAGAACTGATAAAAACCCTTGCAGAAGCTTTATATATAGAACCTGAAAAAGTCGATATAAATAAAAAGTTTGTGGATATGGGACTTGATTCTATTATTGGTGTTGAATGGACCAGTACACTCAGTAACACTTATGGCATTTCCATTGCTACAGTCTGGATTTATGATTATCCAACAATTGAAGAATTCGCCAAAATGCTTCATAAAATACTTTCTTCACAAGAATACCAAAGTGAAACAATTCCTGATTCAGATAAATCATTTGATTTATTAATCGAAGAATCTATTGAATCAAAAGCGAATACCGAAAAAATATATCAAACCATAGAAACAAATACGCCTGTTGCAATTGTCGGTATTTCGGGCAAATACCCTGATGCAACTGATATAGATCAGTATTGGGAGAATTTGATTGCAGGGAAAAACGCCATACATGAAATACCCAATTCCAGATGGGATTGGAAAGCATATTTTGGCGATCCACTTAAAGAACCAAATAAAACACATATCAAATGGGGCGGATTTATTGATGGCATTGAGAATTTTGATCCATTATTTTTTGGCATAACCCCCAAAGAAGCAGAACTAATGGACCCTCAAAATCGTCTTTTAATGCTTTATGTCTGGATTGCTCTGGAAAATGCGGGCATCACGCGTAAAAAACTTGCTGAAAGAAGCACTGGCCTCTTTATCGCATCAACAGTTTCGGAGTATTCAAATATTGTATCTGTGCCCTGGAATAACCCACTTGCAATTGCATCTGGTTCTCCTTCCATGATTGCGAATCGCATTTCACACATGCTAAATTTACGTGGCCCTAGTGAATATTGCGACACAACCTGTTCATCATCCCTTGTTGCCTTGCATCGTGCCATACAAACGATTCAATCTGGTGAATGTGAACAGGCGATTGTTGGTGCTATCAATCTATTGCTCTCTCCTGCATCCTTTGTTGCATTAGAATCTATTGATTTTTTGAGCAAGAAAGGCGTAGCAAAATCATTTCAATCAGGGGCCGATGGATGCACACTAAGTGAAGGTGTCGGCGCGATAATCATAAAACCCTTAGATAAGGCCTTAAAAGACAATGATCGCATCTATGCATTGATTAGAGGTGTCGGAGTATCACATGGTGGAAGTGGCATGTCATTGATTGCACCGACTGGTAGAGGTATGAAAGCAGCCATAACAAATGCATATAAAAAATCAGGCATTGATCCGCAAACAATATCTTATGTTGAAGCTCATGGTACTGCTACGATTATGGGGGATGCAGTTGAAATCGGTGCATTAAAGTCTGGATATGAAGAAACAGCAGCAACCTTTGTTGATACACCCAAAATAAATTCATCTTGTTATATAAGCAGTCTGAAACCATGTATTGGTCATGCAGCAATTGCATCAGGAATGGCTGCGTTAACAAAAGTGGTCAAAGCCTTGAACAATAAAACCATTCCAGGAATTCCAGGATATCAACAATTAAATGAAAATATTTCACTTGATGATAGTCGGTTTGATATGTCATCAGAAAATCAGCCCTGGGAAAGATTGATAGATAGTGATGGGAGAAAAATACCACGACGTGCTGCAGTGAATAATTATGGATTTGATGGAATGAACGCCCATGCTATTTTCGAAGAATATAACGACGATCAAAAAGCTATGAGAAACAATCAAAACGATTGGGTAAATAAATCATACATTTTTGTTCTATCCGCTAAAAATACTCAACAATTGAATGCTTATGTAGAAAAAATGACGATCTTCCTGGAAAAAATGAAAAAAGTAAATCTGGCAAATTTTATTTATACCCTCCAGGTAGGACGCGAAGCTATGGATTATCGATTGGCTATCGTTGTAAATAATACAGATGAATTATTGGAGAATTTAAAAACTTTTCTAACAAATAAACATGATCATTTAGAACAATCAGAGCATATTCTTTATGGCAGCATTGACGCGGATGCTTTTAATACAAAACAGTGTGTTTCAGATGAAGAATTAAAAAACCATATCATGAATAGAGATTACTTCAAATTATCTCAACACTGGATTAAAGGTGTTGAAATACCCTGGGGCAAACTATATAATGAAACAAATATTTCAAAAATTTCCTTACCCACTTACCCATTTGACAATCGTCGATGCTGGGTTGATAAAAAAACTGAACTGAAAATAGCATCAAATGAAATAAAACCAGACAATGATACAGATACAATAAATACAATAACAGTATCTTCAAAAGATTATATACGAAACACAATATCCCAGATTTCCGGATTGTCTCCTGAAGAATTAAATCTGTCCAGACCACTGTCAGCCTTTGGGTTTGATTCAATTCGATTAATACAGTTATTACAGAGGATTCAGGCAGAAGTTGATCCTTTAATCAGTTTAACTCAACTCAGAGAGTGCAAAACCATAAGTGATATTATTAAACTTTTTTCTCCCAGGATAACAGTAAAACAACAAATGACAGAACAGAAAAAATCTGTTTCAACTGATATTGATCAATCAAAATTTCCTGAACTGGTTCGTCTAGGATCAGGAAATAGCGGAACGCCTATTTTTTGGTTTCATGCTGGTTTGGGTGCAGTATGGTCATATGTTGATATTGCTACAAGAACAAACCGACCATTTTATGGAATTCAGGCCAGAGGATTTATGACAGAAAGATTGCCATTACATGGTATTGAAGCGATGGCAGCATATTATATATGTATCATACAATCTGTTCAAACATCGGGGCCTTATGATCTTGGCGGATATTCATTAGGTGGTGCCATTGCATATGAAGTCACACGACAATTACAAGAATTGGGGGAAGCGGTAAATACAATTGTGATGCTCGATACCTATGACAGCTCTTTGGATGTTCCTGAAGTTAGTATGAAAAGCAACATATTGAGATCAGTCAATAGATTGCTTTTCGCTGAACTGCAACCGGATTTGGAAAAAAAATATGAAGTATATATCAGTAAAGATGAAATCAATACAGAAGTGAATGATGATGAATTTTTGAACCAGGTCATCACCATTGCAAAATCAAGAGGAATTGCTAAAAGTGACGATTGGATTCGCAAGAGAATAATTCAAACAGAAGCTGTTCTTCGGACCATGGCAGTATCGAATTACACTGTCGTTCCACTTTCCAGGTCGCATGAAGTCACCTGTTATTATTTTAGAAACAAATGTGGTTTGTTTTTTGGTCAATCAGCGCCATTTCATGCCGTAACAGAAAAGGAATCTACATGGGCAGATCATAAGGAATATTGGAAAGAATGGGCACAACATTTGCAAAACTTTCATATGACAGATGTAAACGCCTCCAATCATATGAGATTGCTGGATGAATCTGAACCTGCTGAAACGATAATAAACTTCTGTGAAGAATTATATTCTGACAAAGGATTGTCAAAAACAAATATTAAGTCAGGTACACATGATGAAAGCATTCATGATCAATTTCAAATGCCCATACCATCTGATTTTCCAGTAAGATGGCCGCAATCAGGAGATGAAAAACGTTTATGGGTTCATGATACAGGTGCATTTCCAGGTCAAATCAGCCCCCTTGATTTTCATGCAAATATATGCGTTGTGTGGGAGAATTTTAACAAATCAACAGCTGATTATGGAATTATATCAGAAACGCACTACCGCCATATCAATACATATTTTTACGCAACTTCTCCTCAAGCACCCATCGTTGATGAAAAGTTAAGAAAAAGGCTCGATAATACAATGGATGAACTTGGTACGCGATGGCAGAATAATTGGCTTCCTGAAATAAAAGAACATCTGTTGTTTTGGAAAAATTACCCCCTGAAATCATCGTCTATGAATCAATTGATCGATCATATTAATGAAACACAAAGACGAATTGGACGCCTGTGGTATATTCACAACGAACTGTATTTTCCTGTTATCCTTTCAATCACAATTTTTGAGGAATTATATCTGGAATTGTTTGACGATTCAACCCAATCGGAAGCCTATGAATTATTGATTGGGTTTGACGATAGCTTTGTTAAAAGTAATAAAGCCCTGTGGGAATTAAGTCGAAAGGCGTTATCCTCCTCAAATGTTTGTGATATTTTGATAAATACAGAAAGAAAAAGTATTATTAACCACTTAAAAGAAATCACTGATGGTCAGGAGTTTTTATCTGAATTAAATGCGTACCTGGAAGATTATGGCAGGCAAAATTATAAAAAGCTTCTAAAAAATTCATTTTGGATTGAAGATCCTTCCCCTGTTCTTCAAAAACTTGTGGATTACATTAATCATCCTGAGATGGATTTTAATGAAGAATTGAAAAAGAAAGTTGAACAAAAAGATAATCGATTGAACGAGTTCCAAAAAAGAATTTTGAATTACCCTGAGCCTATTAAAGTAAAAATTAATTCCTTTTTACAAAATGCCCGGATAGCAAATATGATCAGAGAAGAACATAATTTCTGGATAGATACGCAAGCGCTTTATTACCAACGACAGGTTTTTTTAGAAATTGGCAGTCGTTTGAAATCAGAAGGAAGAATCAAAAATACAGATGATATTTTTTATCTTACGTTAGAAGAGATCATACTACCTGGGAAAAATATTTCTGATACCAGCAGCTGTTTTGATATTGTCAGTGATCGAAAGGCACAAGAAAAACAATTTTCAGATTGCAAACCACCATTGCTCCTGGGAACACCGCCATCAAAATCGATTTCTTTGCCTGATGACCCTTTGTTTAGGGCAATCACAAAAGTAACAGGCTTTGTGACTGATATGAAAGTTGAAACAGACCTTGTGTCAGAAAATCGCCAGGAAAAACATGAGAAAAATGTATTGCATGAGATAAAAGGGCATCCAGGATCAAAAGGCATTGTTCGTGGAAGGGCAAAAGTAATTCATGACTTATCTGAAATAGAAAATTTGACTAAAGGTGATATACTGGTGACCATGAACACTCAGCCTTCATGGACTTCTCATTTTATGAATATTGCTGCTATTGTCACAGATAATGGTGGCGCATTAAGTCATAGTGCGATTGTGGCAAGGGAATATAATATTCCTTCGGTAGTTGGTACAGGTATTGCGACATCTTTGATAAAAGATGGCCAATTTGTCGAAGTTGATGGAAATAGTGGCGTCGTTAAAATAATTGAAAACGAAAATAATTGAACATATTGAAAATTAAGAGGTATTATATGAAAAAAGAAGAAGTTTTTAATATTATTATCAATAATATTTGCAATGTGATCCCGGCGTTAAAGAAACATACATTTCAGCCTGGTGATATTCTGAAAGATTTAGGGGCCAATTCATTAGATCGTACAGAAATTATCGAAATGACAATGGAGTCCTTATCCCTGGAGATTCCACGAGTGGAAATATATGGCGCAAAAAATATTCAGGAACTGGTTGATATTTTTTATCATCACATGAATAAAAAAACAGGAGATACACAATGATATCTGTTGGAATTGAGGCCATGAATGTATTTGGAGGAACAGCATTTTTAGATGTTGAAGAATTAGCATTACACCGAAAACTTGATACGCGAAGATTTGAAAATCTCATGATGAAAGAAAAAACAGTTGCACTTCCTTATGAAGATCCTGTAACATATGGCGTCAATGCTGCAAAACCGATTATTGACAGCATGTCTGAGAATGAAAAAAACCGCATCGAAATGTTGATTACCTGCACAGAATCCGGTATTGATTTTGGTAAATCAATAAGTACCTATATTCATGACCACCTGGGACTAAATAGAAATTGCAGACTATTTGAGCTAAAAAATGCCTGCTATTCAGGAACAGCGGGCTTACAAATGGGAATCAATTTTATTCTGTCACAAACATCACCTGGAGCTAAAGCACTTGTTATCGCAAGTGATATTTCACGTTTTATTATGGTCGAAGGTGGCAAGTCTTTATCCGATGATGTATCTTTCGTGGAACCAAGCTCTGGCGCTGGTTCGGTATGCATGTTAGTTAGCGAGAACCCCTGTATATTTCAGTCAGATATTGGCGCAAATGGGTATTATGGCTATGAAGTTATGGATACATGCAGGCCAGTTCCTGATTCTGAAGCAGGAGATTCAGATTTGTCATTAATGTCCTATCTTGACTGTTGTGAGCAATCTTTTACTGAATATTGTAAGCGTGTTAAAGATGTAGATTATCGAAAAACATTTGATTATCTTGCCTTTCATACACCCTTTGGTGGAATGATAAAAGGTGCCCATCGAACAATGATGAGAAAGAAAGCAAAAGCACCAGGATCTGAAATTGAAGATGACTTTAATCGTCGAGTGATGCCAGGTCAGGTATATTGTCAGCGTGTTGGAAATATAATGGGTGGGACTGTTTTCCTGTCACTGGCAAGTATCATCGATTATGGTGCGTTTGATTCTCCTAAACGAATTGGTTGTTTTTCGTATGGTTCAGGCTGTTGTTCTGAATTTTTTAGTGGCATATCAATGTCATCTGGACAAAAACGACTATCTGGTTTTGAGATTAAACAAAGGCTTGATGAACGCTATCGTTTGAATATGGATGAATATGAAACCTTGCTTATGGGAAGCGGCGCGGTGAAATTTGGAACCAGAAACGTAAAATTGGATTTTGATATTATTCCAAAGATACATCTTTCAGACAGTAAAAACAAACGATTATTTTTGGAAGAAATAAACGAATTTCATAGAAAATATAAATGGATTTAATCATGGAACAATCAGTCGTAGATTTTCAGGAAATTGCAGATGGGATTGTTTTGTTAAAGATGGAAGACAGAAAAAGTAAAAATACCTTTTCCAATGAATTAATAGACAGTCTTACGCAATCATTTGAAAAGATTGATCATCATTCCGGGTATAAAGTTGTAATTTTGACGGGCTATGATACATATTTTTGTTCGGGAGGAACACAGGAAAAATTGATGTCTATTTCTGATGGTGAATTTCAATTTTCTGATTCAAATCTATATAGTCTTCCATTGGAATGTAAGATTCCTGTTATATCAGCAATGCAAGGACATGGGATAGGCGGTGGACTTGCATTTGGATTATTTGCAGATTTTGTAATTTTGAGCAGGGAAAGTATATATACTGCAAATTTTATGAAATACGGCTTTACCCCTGGAATGGGGTCAACTCTGATTATATCAGAAAAACTGGGAATAAGTCTGGCTGAGGAATTATTTTTTACAGCCAGAAATTATAGAGGTGCTGAACTTGAGAAACGTGGCATACCATTTCCTGTTCTTCCCAGGCATGAAGTCATGGAATATGCCTTGGCGTTAGCCCGAAATTTGGCTGAAAAGCCTAGGATTTCGTTAATCACTTTAAAAGATCATTTGGTAGAATCACTTCGTAAAAGACTACCTGTAGTTGCTGATAAAGAGGTTTCCATGCACGAAAAAACCATTCATCAGCAGGAAGTTAAAGAACGTATTATGAACCTTTTTGGAAAATAATTTAAGGAGAATATTATGCATTATGAATTAGTTGCAGATAACGATGAAGAACAAAAATTGCTTGAGTCTAACAAGCAGTTAAGGGTATTTATGGATGTATATCTTCCTGTTATACAAGGACGTGCAATCATGGAAGGTGTCCATCTGGGACTATTCAGTACAATAGAACATAATCAATTGACACTTAAAGAGATCTCAGAAAAACTATCATTGAATTACGATGCCCTTGGATTACTTCTTAACACGCTGGTATGTGCAGGTTATCTTGAATATGAGAACGAAAAATTCTTTTTAACAGAATTATCAAAAAATAGTCTTTTGAAAGATTCTATGTTCCAGGCCACAGGCGCAATTAAATTATCGCGTACTCGCTGGACAATGCTTGAAGAGTTGGGAAACGCTATAAAAACAGGTGAAAGTGTCAATCTTCACGAAAAATTTCTTTCAACCCAGGAAAGTTGGGATGCTTATCAGCGAGCCATGTACGAATTTGCCATATTCACTGCTGATGAAATTGCGTCATGCATTACTCTCAAGCCGGACGCAACAAAAATGCTTGATATAGGTGGATCGCATGGCTTGTTTGGGGCAAAAATTTGTCGAAAGTTTCCTCCTCTAAAGTCGATTGTTTTTGATTTACCGAAAGCTGTGAAAGGATCGATACCATTAGCACAAGAAGCAGGAATCGATGATGTTGTATCCTTTCAATCTGGAGACGCTTTAAAAGATGACCTGGGAGAAAATTATGATCTGGTTCTGGTCAGTAATCTTTGCCATCATTTTAATAAAGAGAAAAACGCTTATTTTTTTGGTAAACTTTTTTCAGCATTAAAAAAAGGTGGAACATTAGCGATTGTCGATATAAAACCACCTGATTTTGTTAATAATAGAAATCTGACAAGTGCGGTATCCTCGCTGATGTTTATGCTTAACTCAGGAGGACAGAATCATTCTTCTTCTGATTTTAATAGTTGGGCGGAATCTGCTGGATTTGAACAGGTAGAAATAAATTCAACATATGTTGGAAAAAATCAGTTTTTGATAACTGGAATAAAATGATGAAATGAAACAACGTACTTCGTCAAGAAAAGATATTTATGAAAATACTTGTTCCACAATTAAATGACAGAGATCTAATCAAGCTAAAAAATGCAAAGTATTTATTGGAAAAGGACAGTATTGCTATTGATATTGCCAATATTTTTGGAATGATCGGCGAAAGGGCCGGAAGTCTCTTTTCATCTGATTTCATAGATAAATTGTCCCTCTATAACATGATGTTGATCGATAAAACATGGGATTTATCTATGACAACAATGTCATTTCCCGAGCCAGAGATAAATCATATTTATTATGTTACCTTATCTGGCGCCATTGGTGGTGTGGGTATAACCACACTTTTTTTGGAACTTCCTGTTACAACGGTTTTGATGCTAAGAGCAGTAGCAGATATTGCACAAGAAGAGGGTGAAAATTATCAGGACTTTGAAACTAAAATTGCAGCATTGGAAGTTTTTGCACTGGGAGGAGATGTAATTGATAAAGAGACTGAAGAAACAGGTTATTATGCAATACGGGCATCACTTGATAAACCATTGGAAGAATCATCAAAAGACATTGCAAAAAAAGGTGCTGCAGGAATTGGGGCTCCATTTGGTGTACAACTAATTGGGAAGATTGCGGCTAAACATCAGGCGATCACCGCAACACAAGTTACTGTCAGAACAATTCCACTCATTGGCGCTGTGGCCGGAGCAATTATTAATGCCATTTTTCTTAAGCTTTTTCAAGATAAGGCCAGAGGCCATTTTATTATCCGAAACCTGGAACGAAAATATGGTACAGGTAAGATTAAATCCTCGTATAGCACTGTTGTGATATCTAAGGATAAAGGATTTTATAGGGTAAATGATGTTTGGAATGATGATGCAATTAAAGATAAAATTGATCAATTGTTGAAATATCATGTATGGGCATCAATGGGATTTGGAATCATTCCCATTCCATTTTTGGATTTTGTTTCAGTTACAGCAATTCATATAAATTTGTTAAGAAAATTGGCGCAAATTTATCATGTTCCATTTTCCAAGGATATTGCAAAAAAGGTGATCGGTTCTCTCATCGGTGGCGTACTTCCTGTTTCAACCGGAACACGAATTGGGTTAAGCATGGCAAAAGTCATACCTGGATTGGGATTACTTTCATCATCATTCAGTATTTCAATTATTTCTGGTGCAACGACCTATGCTATAGGAAAAATATATAATCGACATTTTGCTGAAGGTGGAACGTTTTTAAGTTTTGAAGTCGATAACGCAAATGCATTTTATGAAGAGATGTTTCAGGAAGGTATTCATTTCACTTCTAAAACGAATAGAGGTGATAAATAAAACCAATGTTTTCCCTGAATATGGGTGAAAACTTTGTAAACGAAGATCGTTATTTAACCTTGAAATAAGGCTTTACTTTGCCAGGGTTAATTCTTTTTATTAACTTTTTTAAAACAAAGGAATTCATTATGTCAACCAAAGAAAAAAACAGTGAAAAAAAACAACCTAAGGAAAGGAAAGTAACTCCAAATGAAAAACCCAATGAAACAAAGCAAGACCAGGAAATTGAAGACCAGGTATCATTGGAAAGAAATGAGTTACAAAAAATTCCAGAAGAAACAATTGACAAATTGATTCGTAAACATGTTTATGCATCAATGGCTGTCGGGCTGGTACCGATTCCTCTTGTTGATTTTATGGGAGTCACAGGGGTACAGGTCAATTTGGTCAGAAAAATGGCCAAACTGTTTGATATTCCATTCAAAAGAGAAACCACAAAGAATCTATTAATATCAATAATTGGTGGCACTGTGCCAGCCGTATCATCATACCCTGTTGCCAGTGCTGTAAAAGTCATTCCAATCGTTGGTTTTAGTCTGGGTGCTGTCAGCATGCCTGTTATTTCAGGTGCATCTACTTATGCTGTTGGTAAAATCTTTTATCGCCATTTTGCTTCTGGCGGAACATTTCTCACACTTGATATTGAAAAAGCAAAAGCATATTATGCTGAAATGTTTCAAAAAGGACAAAATGTTTCACAGAACCTACAACCTCAACCAGCATAAATCTCCATGAATTGTCGTTCCCACGCTTTGCGTGGGAACGATATATCGAAAGGATTCGAATCTGTTATCTGCTATTAATTAATTAAACAGGCCATCAATTATATCTGATTATCGATGAATACGATAATTTTGCAAACGAAATTATTGCAAACAAACAGAATAAAGAATACTTCAGTATAACTGGCCGGTGCTTTTTTATGAAAACACTTACAGCAAAAGAATATTATATTAAGAAATTATCGACCTTGATCATGGTTTCGGCCAAATGGAATCGTTGACGTGACCACATTGTAGGGGCGAACCTTGTGTTCGCCCTCGAACATTCGTTCGCAGACGACGTTTGTTCGAGGGCGAACACAAGGTTCGCCCCTACATTGTGGCCGACAAGATGATCAAGGTCAAATTATCACACACCACCCTATTTAAATTAACAGTATCAAAATTAACGTATTGATCAATAATCCCAAGAATCTTATTTTTCTTAAATCTCTCTTTTTATTGATTTCTGCCTGTTTGTTACTTTCTGTATCAATATTATCCCTGTGATATACTAAAACAGACATGACGATTGACAGCGCTGCAATGGAATATACGCTAAAGAAAATATATTCTGATGCAACCAAATATGATACCTGAATGGTGTTGGTCATTTGCTTCCCGACCAGACTGTAAGTGAAAACAATGCTCAAGAACATCCTGGAAATATCAGTTTTACACTGTTAACAGGAAGAAAACACTTTCATCATCGCCTGGCATGCATTGTCAAGACAGTTCATGACATTCCAGTGCTGTTGAAAAAATGGCTTGCTGATGGGAATGCATCATCCTTTTTTCTGGGAAAAGTAAATGAAAAAGTGTTCAAAGAGAAGATTGAACAAAAAGAAAAAGGCCATGCATGCCTGAAAGATTGTCAAAATTTGACTGATACAGGCCTTTATGGAAAAAAATTATCCATCATTGCAAATCTGTTTATCCAGGGGTATGACCTGGATTTTCACATATTGTTTGAAAAAGATCGCTGTGGCAGAATATCGCTTCCCACTTATCCATTTACACGAGAGCGATACTGGTTGCCAGATTCTAAAAAATCACAGATGCCAGAGAAAATGCATCAAACAGATCATCGTGAAAGTACACAAAAAGAGATTGAAACATCTGAACCGCAAAGCAGTCATGAAAAACAGGCATCCATATCAAGCCGAGCAGTGATGATGAAAAAAAGTTGGGAGATTTGTCTGCCAGCGCCAACCAGAAGTGTCAGGCGTGATGTGATCGTTCTGGCTGACAATCGAGTGATTATGCAATGGCCAATGCTTATATGGATTATTTTGCAATGGCTAAAAAGAAGGAATGCCCCATTATCAGTATTCAATGGCCGGGATGGGAACAAACCGGAATATTTGAATTAAAAAGCAATGCATTCAATCAATCGGGCATGGTCAACCTGAAAAATGATCAAGGCCTGGCTTTTTTGGACCAAATTTTTGCGCAAAAACCATCTGAAAATATAATGCCCCTGATGATCGATGAAGAATTGTGGCATCCTGAACATCTCAGTCAACGATATCCATATATTTGATCAACAGGCAAGCGGTGTGGTTCCGGGTGAGGGGCTGTATCAAACCCAATATTGGACATCCTTTGAATGCAGAGGGCATTGCCAGTTTAATCAAAGTGGTTCTAATGTTAAGCCATAAGCAATTGGTACCATTTTTATCTGCCAACAAGCCCATGATGCATTTTGACTTTAAAACCTCCCCATTTGAATTTTGTAGAAAGCTGACCCATTATAATAAAACGCCAATGATTGCAGCATTAAACAGTTTTGCTGATGGTGGCACGAATGCGCATGTTATTTTGCAATCGTATGAAAATATGGAAACAAGTAAAAAACCACTAGGTCCACCTCAGTTACAGCGGGAAAATGTGTATAAACATAATTGGTTTTGGAAAAGGAATGGGTATAAGGAACTAAAGAATTGAGATGTGTTATATAGTGTGTGTTGTAGTAAACGATCTCGTAGCCTGGAGTCCCAAATCTTCAGATTTGGGCGTCGTTTTTTTCAGTTCTTTGCCTACCAAATCCAAAGATTTGGGACGCCAATCACTCATTCATAAACAGATTTATGCAACGATATGCCCAAAAAATTATGATCGCTTACTTAGATCTTAAACAAAATACTTGAGGTCAATTCGCTTTTCGCCAGAAAACAATGAGATCAGGTAAAAAAAGTAACAACAAGACTACAATTATTTATTTAACGACAATATTTATCAACATAAGATTTAGCTCTTTGCGTAAGTCGATGATCCTGACCCAACAAAGCCAAAAAAGCATCATATGCGTGTTGAAAAAGAGTTTGTGCTTCATAAATACATTTTTCATGAAATTTTCTCCATGTTTAGTTTAGGCTTCAGCACCACGAATCTTTTCAAGTCTATGTTGAAATTCAGAGATATTGTTGCATAAAATTGCTTCACGATGCAGATTATTCAGTGTTTCTTCATCTTTGATGGATTGAAGGATTGCTGCTAAAGTTTGAGAAACATAGTTATATTTGATTTTTGTTGCTTCTATAACCATTTCTCTGGCTTTTTCTATAAGACCTTCTTTTTTACCTTCTTTTATACCTTCCTTTATACCTTGTTCAATCCAAATATTACTGATAGAGTACATAACATTGCCTCCTTTTTCGCCAAATGCTTTGATATAATTATTTTCAACATTTGATGTCAACCATTTTTGTCCACGCAATTTATGTGAACTTGAATACAACGTTACAGTTGCAATAAAATGTATTGTTTCCCCGTCGTTTAGATGTTCAGCAAGTAATGACAAAATTGTTGAAAATATTTCATCAAATTGTTCGCTAAAATAATGTTTCATAACAAGCAATGCAACACGAAGATAAACATTGCCTGTTATTTGATAATCTTGAAAAGATGATAAGTCAATCAACTCAAAATCAAATTCAGGTATATAGTTTACAAAGCTATTTGCACTACAATACAAGGCAGATAAATTATCATCAACATTCCAGTCTTTTTGACCATGATACATAATTACAGGTAAAACAACAGTTATACACTCTTTTTCAATACCTGCTTTTTCAGGAAGACCTTGTTCAAGATTGGCCTGTCTTTTATTCTTTCTTTCAACTGCATGAATCTCTCTTTCGCGCTCACTGATTCGAACGATATACCCTAATAATTGAAACAACACCCATCGATCAACAAAACTTTTATGCTCAAACAAAATATAGATCAACAATTTTTTTCCATCTTTTCGTCTGACTTTTAACACCAGGTCTGATTGCGTAGCAGATAACAATATATCAACAAATGATTCTCGATCAAGCTCAAGCGTATTCAAATCAAGCAGTTGAACAAGCTTTTCAGGAAGATAGTTGCAAACAAAATCACGAGCAACATCATAACGAGAAAAAACTTTTTGAAAAAAATTTGCATGTGGATTTACAATCTGTTTTTCATCCATATCAATGTCCTTTCTTTTTCAGTGTAATCATTTATAGTTGAGTTACAAGGTATATGTCAACCTTTCTTAACCTATTTTAATTGTATTTAAATAGCAAGTAAAACCGGGGAAAAGGGTCAGGGGAAGGAGAGGGATCAGGCATGGTTTTACTCAAGCGGCTGGACAGTTCGATTGCAGAGAATGATACCATTTATGCAATCACTAAAGCCTGTGAAATAAACAATGATGGTAGAACAGCCGGCCCGGCCACGCCGAATGTCAATGTAAGCGGATGGCGGGGGATTTGGATGGTGCTGGGTGGATGGTGGGGCGGACCAGAGATATGACATGGCATGCAAGAAAAAATAATAAGATACTCAAAACAGTGAATCCAAGATTAATAAAAATGGTAGGCTTTGACCAATTTTCAGTGAGATATTTGACAATGCCATTTTCAATAAACAAAATGTTCATTCCCAATAAGCCGGCAAGCAGGGTCAATGGCAAAAATATGGCGCCCAGCGTTGTTAATGTTTTCATGGTGTGATTGTTTTGCTTTTCCAGGGCATTGCTGGTGTATTCGTGGAGTTCTTTGATTTCATTTTTCAAATCAGACATGTCCTCCTTAAGGCGCATGTTGGTAATTGCTATTTCGTACATTTCGATTCCCTGCCTGGGGGGTGATTTCAGTAAACCACATTCGGTTGACAAATCGGATATAATCTGCATGGAGTTTCGCGACAGTCTTAGTAATTTCTTTCATTTCTTTTGGGCTTTCTTGACCGGTTTCAACTTTTTTGATCTGGTTACTGATATCAGATACTTTTTGTAAAAATCGTAAAATACTGGCTCTTTGCGAAAGAAGTAAAACTGCCATCTGGGCATATTGTTTTCGCATATGTATGGCGAGCACATTGTTTGAAAAACCTGAATGATCGCTTACGCAAACCAGTCCATAGCGGCTGATTCCATATAATGTGCCATAATCTGCCCATCGTTCGTAAGTGTTGTTTTCGATCAGGCGCTGGCGCATTTTATCATGCTGACAATTGGGCGACTTGCCATCATGAAAGATATATCGATACCATTCTGACGAACTTTCATAAGCGTATTTACCTCCTAAATGTTTTTGTCTGAATCGATAAGCGTCTGCATCTGATCCAAACCAACAGACAACATACATACGATCATCAATGGTTGGATAAATGGTATATTTATCGCTTTCCTGTTTACAGGAAAAAATATGCTCTCCCAAAAGTGTACTGATAAAACGTGCAAGAACAATGTGCTTTTTTCGGAACGTACATGTATCATCATAAAGTTCATGGGAGTATTTGCCATTGAGTATAAATTCTATTCGGTTTGCAAGAAAACTTTCTTTGGTGCCTTCAATCCCTTTTGCAGCATCCAGATATTGCGGATAAATTCTTTTTCCAAAGTCATTGATTTTAATAATGTCATCCAGCTTGTCATAGGTCTCATTGGCAAGCTCCAGGCTCAGTATGCCGATTTGGGTTTCATAAATGCGCAGTGAAATATTTCGAATCATCAAGGTGTAACATATTTCATCTTCACCCGCCTTGATGAAAAGTTCAAACGTATTGTCCTTATTGGGTTAAATATTTCGGGTATAAAATTTCATCACCGCATTATCAGTGTCTTCTTCTCCTGTATCAAAAATGGCTTCTCGGGCAAAGGGGTGAAAGTAAAAATATTCACTGTATGCCACATTTGAACCTTCAGGTATAAAAGGGCTATTGACCCATTGATTTTCATCATTGTTTGTCGTGTGGGTCAGTTTTTTTTCAATGTCGCTCATGAAATTCTTATTATCCGGCGGCACATTGATGGTAAAAGGAAATAAAAAAATATGATTGGAAAAGCTCATTTTTTCTTCCTCTTTTTTTCTTTGATTTCCTGAAAAATGCCATATCCTGAATTTGTTTTCGCACCCAGGCCAAAATCTAGGATAATTTGTTTGAATAAATCGCATTTTTGTTTTGGACTGACTGGCATGCGATCATTGGACTTGAGTTTAAATTGAAAGCAGAATGTGACGCCTGTTTCAATTTTAAGGAATCGGATGGGTTTGGGATCTTTAAAAGGATCTTCATGATATGCAATATAATCTTCAGCAAAAATCCTTCCCTGTTTGTTTGGGGATTGAATGTAGGCATCGTAAAAAATATCGCCTTTTTCTTCAAAAATACTGGATTCTAATTTCTTTAATAATGGTTTGACTTGATTCGTTTCAATATCAATCTTTAAGTGTTCTTGAAAGTATGCACATTTTTCGTCGATAATGCTGTTGTTATCGCTTTTTTTGGGGAAAATGGAGCGGATCACGCCTTTAATGGATGCGCCTGGAATGACTGGTATGCCGGTTGTCCAATCGAAAAAAAATCCTTGCTGGAATTCTGATGGTCGATCTTCTTTTTGATTTTTATTGGACTTTTGTTCTTCCTTTTCTTTGGGTTCAACCGCATGAACATAGCCAATACCAATAATCAGCCCGGGATAATGGGTCCTTAGAGGAAAAGAATCTGCCCCCTGGATCTGAAAATAGTCAGGATAAGGGATTTCGTTCATTCGGACGTCAGTCAAACTGTTATTGTTTCCCAAAAGAAAAGACATCGAACAGTCAGGAAGGTCTATGCCATAACCATGTTCTTTTCTATAATAATAATATCCAGCATTGATGGGTTCAGAAAACTTACGTTCAGGCATTGTTATTATCCTTTTCCTTTTTTGGAAATGTTCGAATGGCAAGCTTGCAGGCAGTGCATGCTTCCATGACACAGGTTTCTAATTGAATCCGCCTGGCAAATTGATTGTCTTTTTTCGTCCACTGATCATTCAGGTACTCGGTGAGGCTGGTGTCATTGTCTGGAATACTCTTATTCTCTTTGAGTACTTTTTCCATCAGATCGATGATTTTCTTCCGATTTTTGCCTTCACTCGTGTTGATATTTGAATAAAATGTCACTGCTTGAATCAAGCCTGTCTGGATAACAGTCGGACCAAAAGATGCGAGATAGCTGAAATACTCTGAAGGAATTTTTTGAGTTATATTGTCTAATATTTTTAATTCATTTGCCTGAATCAGTCGCATCGCGATGACAATCATATCATCAATTGATTTCTTATTCATGGGTTTTGCCTCCATTAATTTTATGAATTTTTGTCAGGCCATATCCAACAGATGCATTGGCGCCGATTTGAATATTGTGGTCAAGCAATTGATCTTCAACACGCTGGAATTGAGAGGTAAAATATTCGCCTGTATCTGCTTTTGAATCTGCATTGATTTTTGAAAATTGATAGACACCATTCATAAACCAGAGGACGGATCGTCTGGGCAGAATTTCTTCATAGAATAAATTTTTGCTGATACCTTCATCAGATAATTGATTTCTTGCAATCACCGGCAAACCAGACATGCAAATGTGCTGAAACAGATCATCATGAAATATGGCAAAAGAATCCATCAAATTTTTTTGTTGCGGAAAGCAGTATTTTTTCATGTGTTGACTTACAGTATCATAGGTTAACGAGATCTCCTGATTAGGGCCAAATGCTTCCCATTCTTGCACATTGTCTTTTGGCATGGTGATACAGTCGTCATAGTCTTCAATCACTGGCGTGTTGTTTGAAAACACAATAAATGCCTTATCAAGATTGGACAATTTTAAGCGGGCCGATTTAAAATGGCTCATCTTTAAAATGTCCAATAATTGCAAAGGCATGATTCTCTTTTAACGTATAATGTGTTTTGACATAGAACGCGCCATCCTTAACTTTGCGTTTTTCAAGACCAATTCCTGCCTGACGATGGGATATGTAGTAATTATCAATATGAATAATATTTGTGCTTTCAATGGGGTGGTTCTTTAAGTATTGCTGAAAGAATTGTTTTCCACCATAAAATGCGCCATGCGCATCAATATCTTTTTGTTTTAATAGTGTGTTGGATGCTTTTAAATATTGTATAGGGATGGATTCATATGTCATCGAACAATTATTGGCCAGACCTTTCTTTGATTGAAATATGCGCTGGTGAAATTGTGTATCGTTTTTTAATTTAATAATATCATTGGGAATGGGAAAGTAGGCATTTGTCAGATATTTGTCTACAAGAAAACAGGGTGAAATTTTTTGAATTATGCCAAAATCAACATTTGAATCTTCAGTCAATGAATTGAGACGGGTTTTACCTGTAAGCAAATCTGCATGTTCTCTGTATTCTTTGGGGATGTATCTGCCATTTTTATGTTGAAGCATATAGCCTTTTCGGGTGAGCAGTGATGCCCGCAAAGCCCCGATAATTGTTGGTTGAGATGGGAATTTATCGGATTGAACATAGTAATTATCCGCAAAACTGACATCCCCGCCAAAAAAGAAAGCCTCAACCGGGGTGAATGTAATCAAGTACTTATTAGAGAAGAATTTACAGGTGTCACAACAGGTAGATTCAATGGCGTGATACACATATTTCACCGGTTGTCTGGTTTTTAATACAAAGCGATCCGGATATTTCCCTGCATATGATTTACTTTCATGGTTCATCAGGTGCGGTGTTAAAAAAATATCAGGGCCAAGAATCTCTGCCAGGTCTTTCATCACGATTTCCATGAACCAGGAGAAAAAGTAAGAACCAAACCATTGCTCTCTGGTTTTTTTGCTGTGACGCATGACTTCGTAAATCGGGCCGAGTGTCAGGCCTGCGTATGTTTGGGATTCTGTCATAAAACCACCTCAATTGCTTTCTATAATATTATGAATGGATGTCATTCCATAGCCAATGGACGCATTGGCACCCATTTGAATGGTGTCAGACTGCAAAAAATTGTCATAAAAGCGAAATGCATTTTCAAAAAGCCTGCGATCTTTCTCATAGTCTTTACGTTCTGGGTCCTGGCAAAAACGATATCTGCCGCTGATAAACCATAGCACAGTATGTTTGGGCAAGACTTCTTCATAAAACAGATTCTTACTGAGACGATTGACCAGGCGGTTTCTGGGAATAACTGGCAGGTTGGCATTATACAGGTCTGTAAATGCCTGATGATCAAATATGGCGAGAGAATCCAGGTCGTCTTGTGTGGTGCCTGGAAAAAAATATCGGGCGATGGTTGGACACTTGTTTTCAATGGTCATGCAGTTATTGTTTCCGGCAATAATGGGGAGCTAATCCTGTAGGAGAAAAAAGTACCATGACATTACAAATCCGGGCAATCCCCAGACTTTCGAAACCGGTTGACGGGGAATTCGGCACATGTACCATGACATTACAAATCCGGGCAATCCCCAGACCCTTCCAAAAAGCGCAATAATTACAGATTAACAAAACATAACCATCTATAATTAAAGTTACTTTATTTATGATCAAACAACAAAACATACAATTAATTTCATAAAGAGGGGTTTAATTATAACTAACTGAAATTACAATAATCCAGCAAATAAATAATGCATTATATTTGAATAAAAAAATAATTGTATTATTTGCAACAATTTCAATTGATTAGCATTTCATCGTATTTTCAATATTTCGTAGATAGCAACAGGGAATTTTAAAACTTAGCGCAATAAATTCAAAAGGTTAAAGTCAATATAAAAATCAAAAAATTGCTGACCCCAATAATGTCAAAATGTTATATAGTTTTTACATATCTGGATTTAACCCGAACATTATAAACAAATATCAATCCAACCTCCCAGCTGTCAAGCATTATTTGCAAGAACAGAGCAGGTCTGAAGCTTATAGTTGTCAGGTTAACGAAAATGTACTGGCAGTGTAAAAACGAACCTTCTGTTCTCCCTCTGAACAACAATCGAAATCAAACCTATGTAATGTAGGGAAACAAACATATTGTTTTGAATATATAATGTTTATTGGTTTCACGTAGGTTCGTTTATGTTTTTTGTTCTATCGAAAATAATTAAATAGCTTGTATATATTATTTTCAGATAAACAATATCAAAAAGATAATAAAGTGACATGCGTAAAACAGGGGACTTAAATGTTCATAAATTTATGAAACAATGAAAATGGTTATATAGAATTTTCACATCATTTTAATATTATTGAAAATAATTATCATATTTTATTAAAAGCAATGAAAAAATGCATTAAGTATTATCATAATAGTCATTAAAATTAATGAGATACATATGATCATGTCCCAATTCGAACATACATGCAAAGATTCTAAGGTGCTGTAATCAATATGAATATTATTGTAGTAAAATAATGTAGATGTTAATTGATTGACAAAAAGTCCTGTGCAATTTTCCCTGCATTTGAGTCGCAGTAATATATGAAGCGATGTGTTTTAAATGAAACCTTTTGAACTATTTTTCAAAAATTTTCAAGAAAAAAATTTTACCACGCAAAAAGATATCTCCGCTATTGATAGTAAAAAAAGAATGAAAAAAACAACATTTAATAAGGAGGTCATTATGAGAAATATTTTAAGTGTCATCGAAACAAAAGAATTGGGAAATGCCAGAGAAGCTTATGAAACCTATTATACAAAACAAAAAAAATATCACCAATATTTCAGCCGCTATCAAAAGCTGGTCAAAGCATATGCCGCCAGAAAACTTCTGACAATCAAGATACAGGAAATGCGCTACCTGGATAATATGGCCAATACAAGCGAACAATTACAAAATGATTATTTTAAAATTAAATCCATTCTTGCAGATAAATTTCACCAGATCATGCTGGATATCAAACAAAAAGAAACAGATGTTGCTGCCTATACACAGTTAATAACAGATGAATTGGGACTTGATGATGGTTGAAACCTGATAGAAGAAGCCCTTAATTTAAGAAACAGTAACCATCTGGTTGAAGCCATTGATACTGCCTATATGGCACACATCCTTTTCAAAAATCTGCTGTTAAAAATTCGTCAACGCTGGATATCTGGTCATCAACAAAATCTGAGCTTACATGCTGAATCAGAATTTGGGTTATTGATGCAGATATTCAAAATTATTTTGATAATATTCTGCATAAACAACTGCTCAAAGCATTTAAAAAAATAAATAATGATCGAAAGGTGTTGCGGTTAATATATCAGTGGTTAGATGTCGGCACTGCCCGACGTGGTTTTTTATCACAGTCAAAAGGTATTCC
>Ga0272440_1000076_pt1 | contig 77041 bp, 54 predicted proteins | sample SSMMMBAug17_FD_192440 | JGI IMG/M metagenome (GOLD analysis project Ga0272440, IMG submission 192440) | Marine sediment archaeal communities from Little Sippewissett salt marsh, Falmouth, MA, United States - SSM-MMB-Aug17 | ecosystem: Environmental > Aquatic > Marine > Wetlands > Sediment ... | reverse complement strand
TTCATCCCTGCCTGTATAAATTTCTTCTGGCACAAGTGTTTTTATTGCGAATTGATTTTTATTCATTCTTTAAATTCCTTTTTCAATAACCGCAATCAAACCTATGTCCAAGAAAGAATGTATCGTATAGCCATTTGTCATCGAAAATAGGTTTACCTTCGGTTCTTGAACGAGGGCGAACACAAGGTTCGCCCCTACACGAACTGTTGAAAAACGTTCATTTGCGTTAGCCTGACTGCTATGGGCTTTAGCCCTACGCTGTTCTTGCGTTTGCCGAAATATATCATTTTTCAATGATCACCAATTAAAGTCCGATTTTTTGGGAATGCGCCCTTCCATTTATTTTTTGAAACTGAAAAGGATTATTATACGAATTAACAATAGGTGTCAACGTGAACAGTATCCATTATTTAATAGCCTGGGGTTTCAACCCCAGGCGGACATACAATTTCAGATGGTCGTGTTTAATTCACACGTTGATATTTTTCTTAATTCTGTAAATTCTGATTCTAAAAAAAATATGAATTCATTTAGTATTCCCCGCACTTGTACATAAGCCTTGTCCGAAACCAATAAATTTTATCTTGTAATATAACGCTTTCGTTCCTATGTACGATGGGCGAACACAAGGTTCGCCCCTACACGTTTTGGCACATAAGTAAATGAGGAATTTATTTTTCGAGCATTCCTTAGTCACTCCTGGTTTGGTTATGAATCCAGTTTTTTGTTTGACAATGAGTATATTTTGTGTGAAGAGTAATATAAAATTTATTTAAATAATTAAAGTTGGCGTTTTCTTCTTAGCCCCGATAGAGGCGACATACAAACAATATTACTAATTTTTTTACAATGAATACCAATAAAAGGAGGTGAAAAAAATGAAAAACAAGAAAAAAGAATCGAACAAAAAACGTACACCTGTCAAATCACAAGTTAAAGCTGGACCATATGTTCCATAACTCAATGATGCATCTCAAATGAAAAGAGAACATGCCATACACCATATGGCATGTTCTTGATTGAAAAAAACTTTATCTTAAAGTCTATATAACCATTAGCGTCTATGTCAATCCCATTTAATAAAATATTGACAAGTCAGTATCCTATCCATATCTATGGCTGGATTACACTTATGATGACGACCATTTTATTTTCAATGATATGGTCTAATTGGTTTTTTACATTTCCAGTTAAAGTGTACACAGTCACTCCAAATATTAATGTTCAAAAAAATGAAACGATCAAACAACAATTTTCAGACCACAGTAACCATTTAAAATCATACATTACAAAACAATTGTGCGCAGTATTTCCAGCCAGAGAATTAAAAAAAATAAAAACCGGACAATCTGCATATCTTTTCCTTGACAATGATCAGGGGAAACGTGAACGTATTCCAGCAACTGTTCTTAATGTCTCATACCCGGGTGATAAAGAAATGGGGCAGGTTGTTCTGGAAGCAAACGCTGAATATATCGACCATGAACACAATCCTTTTAAAAATGCGAAAATGAGACACGTCAAGATTAATATTGACGAATTAACTCCTGCAACAATACTATTCAGAGCATCTGGATTAGGGATTGACACGCCAAATATCACTTCAACGTATCACAATACAATGGTTCAATGATGGTTAAATCCAGCCCCAAAAGAAATTACTTTGTACCCGAGATCATTCAGACATCAACTATGGATTGCGGCCCGGCATCATTAAAAGCCTTACTTGAAGGCTTTGGCATTTCAGTAAATTATGGCCGATTGCGGGAAGCCTGTCAGACTGATGTTGATGGTACATCAATTGATACAATTGAAGAAATTGCTTGTGAATTGGGATTGAATGCCGTTCAAATAATCGTGCCAGGTGACCATTTGCTCTTACCACAAACCGATGCGTTACCATCCATTGTTGTCATTCGTCAACCCAATGGTTTGACTCACTTTGTTGTCGCATGGCGCACAACTGGAAATTTCATTCAAATAATGGACCCGGCATCCGGTCGTACATGGTTGCACAAAAATAAATTTCTGAATCAGTTATACATTCATTCGATGCCTGTTTCAGAAGATTTTGCTTATGAATGGATCACCTCTGATGATTTTATCTCACCCCTTAGATTTCGACTCTCACAGATGGATATGAACAATCATTTAGTAGATGATTACATTGAAACTGTTGTCAACCATACAAGCTGGCAAATGACTGCCGCTCTTGATGCTGCTGCGCGTTTGACAACATCCCTTGTCAACAGCAAAGGTATTCAGACGGGCAAAGAAGCTGAAAGGATTCTCAATCATTTTTTTATCAAAGCTTCAGAGGCATCTCATAATCAAATGTTTACGAAAATACCTTCTTCTTATTGGTCTATCCATTTGATTGACAACCAGCCCCAAATAAAAGGGGCGGTATTGATGAGTGTTGATGATCTCATTACATCTGAATCTGAGGATGAAACAAGTGACGTGTCAACACCTTCAGTCTTTTTAAAAGAACACGCAAGACTTGAGGATCCAGAACCTGATGAAAAAGCAGAATTTTTTCGTTTAATGATGAAAAATGGCCCTTTTGCAATTTCAATATTGCTGATAACACTGACATTAACATCCCTTGGCATTTTTCTGGAGGCTTTTCTGCTGAAAGGCTTAATAGATTTTAATTATCTATCAGCGCAATTTAATTCTCAGATGCAATTGGCAAAATCCATTTATTCCTTTTTTCTGATTCGTTTTTTGCTGGAATTTTCGGGAATTGCTTTTTTATTGTATATGGGGCGATGGTTTGAAATTCATCTGAGAATTGCGATTTTACAAAAAATTCCACGTCTTGGAGATCGTTATTTTCATAGTCGATTAACTTCAGATATGGCCCAGCGGGCGCATGAGATCAGGCAACTGAGAGAATTACCGAATCTGGGTGCAAATTATTTTAAAACCTTATTTGAAATTCTTTTAACCAGTGTCGGTATTATCTGGCTCTGCCCCTCATATGCAGGTATTACAATTGGTGTCACTATAATTGTTTTGAGTATATCCTTTTTTACACAACCCATATTGAAAGAGCAGGATCTGAGCTTTCGAACACATATTGGTGCCATGAATCGGTTTTATTTAGATGCGCTCTTAGGGCTTATTCCTGTCCGAACCCATTGTGCAGAAAAAGCGGTTCAAAGTGAGCATGAAGTTTTACATGTGAAATGGTGGGATTCAGGAAGGACATTTTACCGAACGTATTTGATCATCTTGACAATTGAAATGATTGTGATTACAGCATTTGCAATATTTATCATTTTTCATTATGTTAAATACAGCGGTGAAGCCAGCGGAGTATTACTTCTGGTTTATTGGATAATGAAACTGTCTGTAATTCTGGAAAATTTCACAAATATCCTTCAGCAATATCCCATGCAGCGAAATAGAATGCTTCGTTTACTTGAAATGATTAACAGCAGGGATGAAACAGAAACCTGGTATGCGCATCAAGAAAGTGATTCTATCGCTCATGACAATCCGGATGATTCAATACACAATGGGGTTGATATTAAAATCAACAATGTAAATGTGAATGTTGGCGGACATGTAATTCTAAAAGAGATCAATTTACATGTTTCCAAAGGCGAACATATCGCAATTGTAGGACCATCAGGGGCCGGTAAATCCAGTTTAGCCGGTTTGCTGTTGGGACTGCATCGTCCCTTCTCAGGAACAGTGATGGCAGACAATGAGCTGCTCCATGGTAAACGACTGGAACGTCTTCGCAGAGAACTTGCATGGGTTGACCCTTCGGTTCATATATGGAATCGTTCCATGAAAAACAATTTATGTTATGGCAACGATATTGAGTCGATACCTGAAAACATTATGACCCAGGCGGATCTGCATGACATTGTAACGCATTTGCCCCAGGGCATCAAAACACCTTTAGGTGAAAGCGGTGGCCTATTATCAGGCGGTGAAGGTCAACGTGTTCGATTAGGAAGAGCCTTACTGCGTTATAATGTCCGCCTTGCCATTCTTGATGAACCATTCCGGGGACTTGACAGGGAAAAACGTCAGGAAATGCTCAAAATTGCCAGAAAGCACTGGCAAAACAGAACGCTTTTATACATATCACATGATATTTCCGAAGCAATGACTTTTGACAGAGTGATCATGATTGAAAATGGACAAATTGTCGAAAATGATCACCCAGTTGCATTGATGTCAAAATTATCATCCAGATATCGAAGTTTGCTGGAAGCAGAGCAGGATTTGAATAAAACCTTATGGAAAAATGATCGTTGGAAACGTTGGCAATTAAAAAATGGAGCACTTGTTTAAATGTCCAACCGATTACAAAAATCTTCAATATGGCCGCCTTCAAAGCTCAATATTGCTTTGAAGGTTCTGGCTCAAAAAGCAGGTTTGAATGAAAACGCTGTAAAAATTCCTGAACTTCCTGTAACCGGGTTGATTTTAGACAACACACTTGTTGATCAATGGATGGCATTTGCGTCAAATCATTTAAAAATAGATATTATCCATGTAGAATCGACGTATGCGGATTTGGAAAAAATGTTAAGTTTTGCCGCGCCATCGGTTATTCGGATTGACGCACCAGAATTGTCAGGTTTTATGATCATCTTAAAAAAAGGGAAGAAAAAGTTAACGATTATACGACCTGATTTACAACAAGAAAAGATTTCAGTAAACAATATTTTTAATGCCTTAACCTGTTCATTCGCACAGGAAGCCACGGAGCCGGTTCGAAAAATACTTGATGAAGTGAATATTTCCGAAGATCGACGCATCAAGGCAGAATCTGCTATTATTCGAGAACAACTCAGTGAGAAGTTAATTCAGGGGGTATGGTTGCTTAGACTGTCCTCAGGAACAGATTTAAAAAAACAAATTCTTCAAGCAGATATTTCATTCCAAAGTGTATCTATTGCAGCAGCGCATTGTATTGGACAATTACTGTTGATTCTTTCATGGTGGGTTATTGCAAAACAATCAATTGAAGGACATTTTGAACGATATGAAATGATTGCCTGGGCATTATTGCTCATCTGCCTTATTCCTTTTCGTGTGTTAGATAAATGGTTTCAGAATCTATTTACCATGAGCATTGGCGGATTATTCAAACAACGCTTGCTTTGCGGCATACTCCAACTTGAACCAGAGGAAGTTCGCCATCAAGGATCCGGCCAGTTTTTAGGAACAATTATGGAAGCAGAGTCATTTGGATCACTTGCCATGGAAAGCGGGCTGGTTGCTGTTGTTGCAACGCTTGAACTCTTTTTTTCTTTTTGGGTTCTTGTCATGGGGGCAGGCGGTTTGTTATTTGGACTTAGTTTGGTTTTCTGGATATCTGTCACAGCGAAGGTATGCTTAAAATATTATCATCAGGCACAAAAATGGATTGGCGATTACAGAGATATGACCAATGATATGGTTGAACGTATGGTGGGCTATCGAACCAGAATCATACAGGAAAACCCTTTTCACTGGCATGATGAAGAAGCAAAGATTCTTGAAAACTATTTAAACCTTTCCAAAAAACTGGATCATATGGGACTAATTATACAGGGCGTTAATGGTGAAGCATGGATTTTATTCAACCTGCCAGTTATTCTGTATTTACTGATGACACAATCATCTGATATTGCTGCCATAGCAATTACTGTGGGCGGAATACTTTTAGCTGCGCAGGCATTCACACAGTTTTCAATAGCAGCAACCAGAACAATTCAAGTTTTAGCAGCATGGGAACATTTGAAACCATTATTTAAAGCAGCCGATCGAATCAATAATCAACAGATATCAACAAGATTTATCTTGCCATTTATGCTTGACAATGCTGCAACACGCGGAGACAGACCGCTCTTGACTGCAAAAAATTTAACATTCAGCTATGGAAAAGATCTGCCCCAGGTATTAAAACCATTTACAAAACAAATTGAGCGGAATGATCGCATACTTTTGGAAGGGCCATCAGGCGGTGGAAAATCAACCCTGTCTGCACTTATGTCTGCATTGCGGCTGCCTGACTCTGGTGAACTTCTGCTGTGGGGCATGGATTTGAACACTGTTGGAAAAAACATATGGCGAAAGCGTGTTGTTATAGCGCCTCAGTTTCATGAAAACCATGTTTTAACAGAGACCTTTGCTTTTAATTTATTAATGAGTCGCGCATGGCCTCCATTACGCAAGGATATTGAAGATGCTTTGGAAATTTGTAAGGCACTTGGACTTGGCAATCTATTGGAACAAATGCCAGCGGGTTTCCATCAGATGATTGGTGAAGGTGGATGGCAGCTTTCTCATGGAGAACGCAGTCGGCTATTTATTGCGCGGGCTTTACTGCAATGTGCAGACCTTATCATTCTGGATGAAAGTTTTGCTGCCCTTGATCCAGAAAATATGGCCAAATGCTTGAAATATGTGTTTGAACGTTCACATGCGTTGATTGTTGTTGCACATCCATAGCTAAAGAATCAGGAATTAATAATTATGCCACAACCATTTTTTCAAACAATGCATTCCCGAAAACTGCACTTATATAAACTTTCGCTTGTATGGATTTCTCTCAGTTGTTTTATTATCATGGTTTTGATTTATTGGTTGATATTTATACCGGTTACAATCTATAAGTTCAGTGATGATATTTTTGTACAACCTGAAACCAGGATCATTCAAAAAATGGTACCATCCCATTGGCAGGGATTCTTACGTGCAAAAAAATTCAAACAGCGCCTTGTCGTTGCCAATTTCAAGGACAGCGCTTTTTTAAGAATAGGACAGCATGCCTGGATAAGAATGACAGGTGCGAATGGAAAAAAAACATTTTTCATTCCTTCAGTGGTCACAAAAATTCAACGAACCGATGATCAAAATATTCAAGTGACCTTGCGCGGAGAATATTTATCAGAGTTTGCTGATCCTTTTGAGAATACTTCAAGGGGTGAGGTGATGGTACCCCATTAAGAAAAAAAACTTCCCAGAGATCTGGTTGACCAGAATGTCAAAATTGACTATAACAAACTGCGTTATTTGATAAAGAATAGAATTAACTCTTTCTGAATTGAGGAATTTATTATTAGAGTATTCCTTAGGTAACTTATATTATTACCTTTTTGGTTCTGGCTTGTCCAGGTTAGGAAATATATGCAAATAATCAAAGAAAGGAGGCTGATCTTATGAATAAAATTATCAATCCGCATGCAATGTTTATTGAAAATATTTTTTCTCGATTAGAAATTGCTGTTGATTTTATTAAAAATTACCTTCCGGAACCTGTTGTCGCTCGGCTTGATTTAAGCACTGTTGAATTAGAACGAAAATCATTCATTAATAAGCAGTTAAAAAGTTCGCAAGCGGATTTGCTATTTAAAGTTCAAACAATTGATAAAAAACAACTTTTCATTTATATATTGCTTGAACATAAGAGTTATATTGATCGTTGGGTTTTGTTTCAGTTGTTGGGCTATATTGTTCAAATTGGAGACCGAGAGCGGATGATCAACAAAGTAAAAAGAAAAAGGAAACGTGAAGACAATAGGGCGAATAATCGACCTGAAAATGAAGGCATTGAAATTGAATATTTAGCACCAGTCATTCCAATCATTGTGTATCATGGACTCAATGATTGGAATATGCCCAAACACCTGTCCGAACTCTACAAATGCGAGGATGAATGCACAAGTTTTATACCTGATTTTAACTTTTTAAACATAAACTTGCGCAATTATGATGAATCACAGATCAAAGGTTATATTTATTTACAGGTAGCACTATTGATCATGAAATATTTTTTTAGCGATAAATTGCGTCATAAGCTGCCAGAAATATTGGCTTTACTTGCTGATCTCATTCAACAAAAAACAACGATAGAATTTTTGAGTATCGTATTGGAATATATTGGTACCAATCAACTCTGCGATGAGGAATTTATAAAAGAAAGCCTGGATAAGGCTTTTGATAACAAAGGAGAGCAAATTATGTATTCTTTAACCGATACATTGATTAATAGGTATGCGTTATCCGATAAATGGATCAATCAAGGTAAAAAGGAAGGTAAAAAGGAAGGTAAAACAGAACTTCTATTTTTCCTCTTTGAAGAACGATTTGGTAACGTACCGAAACAATTTGAAAAACAAATCAATCAGGCGGATGATTCTACCATTGAAGATCTTACGCGATCATTTCTGAGATTTCAATCAATTAATGATTATTATATTTGGTGGGATCAACATTATTCCGCAGGGTAATCAGATGTTTTTCTTTTTAATCTTTCTTCTTACAATAAGTGTAAGGAATGCTCTGAAAATAATTTTCCCATTCGTTTAGAATGAGAAAACCAGAACATATATTGAATGAAAATTATGTATACCTTTCAATTTCCATCGTATTGGTATTGATGGTCACGTATATAAACGCGTTCGTTTGTCCAGGCTGAATACAAATCGTTTTCCCTAATTTGGATTTCCACATACCTGTCATCTCTGGAGATTCATGAATATGCCCATGTAACGACAATTTAGGTTGTTGAATTTTTAAAAAATCATACAATGCCTGAGAACCTACATTTTCACCATTACCACATGTATCTAATCCAAGGTGAGCCGGAGGCATATGGATGATATACACACTGTTTTGGCTATCTTGAGGTAAGGGAAGTTCGTTTAATTCGTCTTTTATTGTTGGTAAAGTATTTGCATAGGAATACCAATTTTTGACTTCTTTCCAGCCAGATGATGTTGATAATAAACCTGTTCCAAATTGACGTTGAAATATGTAATCTCTTGTATCCATTCGACACCGATCTTTGAGCCGAAATGGATAGTCAACAACCCAATTCATGCCTATAAAATCAATGCCTTCAATATTTATTTTGTGTTGAGCAATATTATAAATATATTCATATTGACGACAAGTCTTATCAAAAACAGGATCAAATACCATCAGATCATCGTTACCTAAACAGCAGAGATAATGGATTTTTGCCTTATTAAACAAGTTAAAATGTTTCTCTAATTTTTGAGTAATAAAAATGTCTTGCTGAAATAAAATGCTATTTTTTGGCAGCATATCCCCACCATTTATCACGATATCAGCTTTATGCGCTTTAGCGACATGATAAAGCTGATCATATTTCCACAGACATCCATGTAAATCTGTCACAAAAAGTATTATCATATAATAACCTATCCCAAAGCAAGCTTTTCCCCGATACCAATACCATCTGTCGTAATAACTGCCTGATATGGCCAAATTTTCACCCCCGCCTTCACTGCGCTATAAAATAATTTTGAATAGTCTGGATCAATATAATCTGCCGGGGCAAAGCATTTACCATCCGGGCGTTGAATAAAATAAAACAAGGCCGTGTCAATATTGTTATTTTTCATTTCTATCAATGTTTCAAGGTGTTTTTGGCCTCTTTTTGTGATGGCATCTGGGAAGGCGGCAATGTCGTCCTCAACCAATGTTACATTTTTGGCTTCAATCCACAATTTCTTGCGTGAATTTTGTACACAGGCATCAAATCTGCAATTGCCGAATTTTACTTCTGAAAAAAATTGATCGTATGGTTCAAGCTCTTGAATTTGTTTATGTTGCCAGGCCATTTTTAATATTCGATTGGGTGTTAATGTGTTTACGCCAACCCACATATTATGAACATTTACGAGTTCGAGGGTATAGGGAAGTTTTCTTTTTGGATTGCTTGAATATGATAGAAAAATCTTTTGTCCCGGGCGAAGCAATCCCAACATGCTTCCAGTGTTATTGGTATGTGCCCAGATACGTTTGCCCTGATAATGGGCTTCAATGGAAAATCGTTTATGTCGCGAAATGAATTGCGCAGTGATACATTTATCGTTAAAGGGTAAAAGAATCATTTCATCGCTCATTTCGAACAAAACCAACCGCCTTCTCAAAAATCGTATCAGGTAGAATTGGCGCGTTCATGAGGGTTGGGGGCATTAAATCTGCAACATATAAAACAGCAACAATAATATCAGCGTTTTGATCGAATGCGGCGGTTGTGATATCACATTCCCACCGGCCATCAGTAGCAATTTTGGTCATGGGGGATTTTGGATAAGGTTTGCTTCGCCAGCCTGCATCTTTAATATGGATATAGACTGCAATATGGTGTAAATCAGGGGCAACATTGAGAACAAGCCCTTTCAGATTTTTAAGGCGGCTGCCCTGGGATGGAACATCTGTAAATAGCAAAATGGGCTGAACCGGTTTGATTGATTGAACAGGTTCTGGTTTCTCTTCGATTTTAGAGAAATTGTCCTTTTGTTCAGGGAATGTGTCATTTTGAACAGCAGCAATTGCTTGTTCAACTTTTGTTATCAATGTTTTTTGAGGCACAACTTTCTCTTCAGTGTTGATGTCTGGAAGTGTATTTTTTGTAATTTCATTGGCTTGATTACCTGCAAGAAGAATGGGGCGGTCAGTTTTAATATAATCATAGTATGAATAAGGACGTACCAGGGCCTGAGAATCGACATTATTTGTGTTGTTAATATTGTAAGGCATGTCTATCAGGCCATTACGATCATTATCTTGACCAACGTAATTGTCATAATAGTTTCCCATATAGTGAGTCAGCACGTGCCCGCAATATTGATATGTTTTTTGTTTGTCGGATGTCCACTGATTCATTCCTTGAGAAAAGACATTTTGCGCCTGATTCAGTACAAAGTTATTCAGATAGATTACATTGATTTGACTCTCTTCATCCAGAAACAACCCGATGTTTTCGTTGGCTGCAACACTATTGAACTGTAATTGATTTCTCAATGCGCCGATCAGGTGAATGCCATTATTGCCATTATTTTCACAAAGGTTGTGGGTGAATTGGTTCATCAAAGCACCGGTTATGTGTATGCCATTTTTCTGGTTCTGATTACATATATTATACGATAGTTGATTCATAAATGCAGTATCCACCCAGATGCCATGCTTTTCATTACCAATGCATTGGTTATGTTGTATTGAATTTTTTATGCTGGCATGAATCATAATTCCATAATCGTTTGAATGCATTCGATCAAAACCAAGACGATTATTTGAAATCTCACAATAGGCAACCCCCCGATCAATACAAAGCCCGGATGCATTCTTTGTGTTTGCACCATAAATACTGAATCCCGCGACCCGAACATGGTCTGACAAAATGTGAATGACATGTTGATCAGATCGTCTGGCTTCAATAATTGTTTGTGTATACCCCTGTGATGCAATCAAGGATACCGGTTTTTCTATCTTAATATTATCAGAATATGTTCCTGGATGGACCGTTAACGTAAATGCCTGATCTGTTTGAAAATCAGAAAGTAACGATAGTGCAGATTGAATGGAGCGAAAGATTTTATCGTTTCCAACTGTCCAGGTAAGGGAATTGTTCTGTTCATGCACGTAGGGCGATATATGGGTATGCCCACCACCAATCCAGATATTGTAATCTGCATTGCTTTCATTGATTATCTGAAATGCAAATTGTTCGTTGGTGTCAATATAAAAAGCGCCTGGAAAAATACAAAACTGAAAATTGAGGGTTTCCCCATCACCAATAATTGTATGCTCTGAGCCTGCTTTTGTAAACATGCCATCAGGGTCTACCTTGCCCAATTGAATTAATAATCTATGATGGTTTTGAATGGGCGATACAAAACATATATTGCCGGTTTGTGCATCCCTTTCAGCCCATTCCAGTTTCCCATGTCTTTCTGATGACTGAAATAGTATCGTTTCACCCGCAGCACACACACATTTTGATTGCTTTTCAGCGTTTTCATCATTAATAAGCAGGTTCTGTTGACTAATGATTTGTGTCTGACTCTCATAATATTCAGGATCTTTGGACAGGGGGTACTCTAAAGTCTGGTTGGGTATGTCGTAAAATGTATCAGTAATGCCATCATCATTGCGATCTTCAAGAAGGTGATCATCAAAATAATTTCCCAGGTAACCCTGTCCAAAATAATGGCTAAGCGGTGTAGCATTCTGCCATTTATTGATACTCCATTGAGACTGAACATTGCCGCCATCATTGCTGATGAATGCATTTAAAAACAATCTGTTGTCATTACTGTATGTTAGATTTAATCCATATCTTGGATGATATTTAAGGATATTTTTAAAAATCATGTTGTTTTGAGATTGAATCAGGTTCATACCGGATCGTTGATTTAATTGACAGGTATTTTTGACAATCGTGTTGTGGCTGGACTGGTCTAAATAAATTCCAAATCGTCTGTTATGCTGACACAGATTATGAGATAAGGTGTGATATCCGCCGCCATCAACAAAAATGCCAAAATCATTGAAGTTTTCTTCATCCTGGCCGCAAATATTGTTTTTTACCAGACAATTATTTGCCTGTGGTGACAGATAAATGCCTGCCTGTTCATGTGAATTTGCACCAATAATCGTGAATCCTTCAACAATAACGTTATGATGGGCAATTTCAATGGCATGAGAATTATTGTCTTTTGCTTTGATGATTGTATGCGCAGGCCCATTGGCAGCACATAAGTGGACCGGTTTGATCAAACGAATGTTTTCATGATATGTACCGCTTAAAACAAGAATGGAACTCTCTGGCGCAGCGTCTTCAACAGCCGAATAGATTGTTTCATACGCCTGGTTTTCACCAACATAAATAATGCCACCACTTTCATCATCAAGAATATTGACAGAAACTTCCGATTGAATCCAACCCTCAGCATCAGCAGAAATGTGGACCATATGGGGCCCATCAGGTTCTTTATTATCTTGAATATGAATATCAAACATAACCGATGTTTTGTTTTCAGGAATAATGACACATTCAGGAATAACAAGGGATGATGCATCAGAAACAGCGAGTTTCACCTGAATCTGTTTGGGCGATTTTGATGGAATAGAAATTTTACCTGCTTTTGTCAGAACCTTATCATTTTCTCTGACTTTTTGCGGCATCTCAATTGTCAGTCTGTTACCGGTTTGCACGATCCTAACATTCTTATGAAATGATGAATTTATTGCAGTAATGCTTACAGAGCCGTCTCGCATTCCCAACTGATTAAAATCAACACGCAGCCGCACGACGCCATTACCAATGCCGCGATAGCCATCAATGATTGTAATCCAGGGGTTATTGGAATTTGCACACCATTGAATATTCTGACAGTCTTTTATTTGAATATCAGTCACTGTCGTTTTTTCGCAGCAGGTGATTTGATCTGGGACAACTGACAGGGATGTCAAAGATTTTGAAGGTACAGCAATAATTTGAATGCGATTATCATTATTAATAGAAATGGTTGCATTGGATGGGGTATCTATTTGTTGCCAGTCCACATGGAGATTAAAAGATTTACTTTGCATTTCATTGATTTTAAAGGGGGCTGGATTCGGGATAACCTGAATCCACTTGTTTGATGGAACAATAGATTGGATTTGTACTGGTTGATTGTCGTTATTATGAATTGTAAAACGATTGACATCATTCCTGAAATTGGCAAGCCTGACAGCATTTTCATGAATCACGCGGCTATTGTTGTGTATTGAAAATGATCCAGTATACATGCCTTTATATCGAATACCTGGATTGGACCACTGTAATAACCGCCGACATATGCCATTTGGACATAAATATGGATTATTTTTTGCCATGATGGTCCGCCATCCATTGACATGCAAATACCCATGTCCATAAGGGTAAGGATCATTGCTGCGGAGAACTTCAGGGTTGTAATGCGCACCAAACAAATGACCGATCTCATGAGCAAAGGAATAATGACCTGTGGCGCATTGGACTGAAACAATACAAAAGCCAGAATCTGAATCAGGATTTAAATAACTCACCCCACAAGAATTATAAGATAATTCCATCATAACAACAATATCCGCACAATATTGGTCTCTTAAGGTATGAATATCATCCATGAAGCCATCATTTTTGCCTGCCAGACGATCAAGATCTGACACAATATCCTGTTCCACGTAATCCACCTGATCTACATGCACCAGGCGCAATCGGGTATGATTGTTACTTTGTTTAAATGACAGGTTGGTTTCATCTATGGCCAGTTGAATTAAGGTGTCAATATGTCTGGAGAAATCTGACGCTTTTTGGGTATACAGTACCATCACATGAATGACAGAACCATCATCCTTTTGATGATAGCTGGCATCCGAGAAATCTTTTTGCTGTGCTCTTTTGATAGGCGGATGTTCTGGTGGCGCATCAGAATAATCCATCAGTGCAATTTCGTGCAAAGGCGGTGATATCGGGGCAATATGGTACAATTGATTTTCTATGGTCACATTACCATATAAGGTATTTCCTTTAACAGTAAGAATCACATCTATATCATCATCTGAAGAATCCACTGTACCCATCCAGGTAAAATCATCTGGAAATCGGGTTGTCATTCGCGCAAATGTTGCAACACGATGCAAATCTGGAAATAAATTCAGATTTATTTTTGATGCATGTTTAAGTTTAGAAATTTGGACATAAACCTGCCTGTATTTTACTTTGAAAGCACGATCCATCGTCATAGGGTGCTTTGTATTTTCATGCATTAAGAATAAGTAAGGGATCGGAAAATTCGTGTTTTGAGAATTGATGACTGTCTTTTGCCCACTGCCCTGTATATTGGACTGATATATTTTAATTGTTTCTGGCGTTATAATAATCGCAGTCAATGGCTGAATACAAATAAATGTCAAAACAAATAGTAAGAATATGTACTGTCTTTTTAACATTTCATTTTTCCTGCCTTTGAAACCCATCTTTTGATTTTTGCATGAAGCAAATTCTTGTCTACAGGTTTGGTTATATAGTCATTCATGCCGGCATTCAGGCATAATTCGCGATATCCTTTCATTGCATGCGCAGTTACTGCAATAATTGGAATGGTACTGTTTTCATCATTTTCACGAATGGCTTTGGCAGCAGTCAACCCATCCATTACAGGCATTTGAATATCCATCAAAATAAGATCATAGTCTTTTTTGGACATTGCGGCCAATGCTTCTTTTCCATTATTTGCTGTATCAATTTCAAAACAATTATTACCTCCAGAAAGCACCTCAATGATAACCTGCTGATTAATGGGGTTGTCTTCAGTCAATAAAATCTTTGTTTTCGCATCTGTTTCATCACCATTGATTTCCGATGGTGCAGCACATTCCCTTACTTCGGGTTCGACTAAGCTGTCAATGGCATCAAAGCTTTTCAGAAGCTTTCTTTCGAGTTCCTGGATTAAGGTATCTGTATCGTCTTGTGTTTCTTCTTTAAGCGCTGCTTCAAGTAATTTTGATGCAGTCTGCACATCTGGAATGGACAGGTTTGCTGCTGCACCTTTCAGGCTGTGGGTTTCACGTACTGCAAGGGGTTTATCACTTTGAATCAATTCAATAATTGTTTGTATAAAATCAATGTATGTCTCTTTAAACGACTTGAGCAACTGAAAATAAATGATCTGATTGCCACCCAGACGTTCAAGACCTTCATCAACATTGATCACAGAATTGGCAATGGTTTCATGAATTGATTCTTCAGGTGTGTCTGTGGAAATGTCATTGGAAATAATTTCTTGCGGCAATTCTTTTGTGCCAGGAATCCATTTATGTAAGACTGAAAACAAATCATCTTTTTTAATGGGTTTGGCCACATAGTCATTCATTCCAGATTCAAGACAGGCTTCCCGGTCCCCTTTCATGGCATTGGCAGTCATCGCAATAATTGGCAACGTCTCTGAATCGTAGTGCTTTCTGATGGCTTCAGTGGCCTGGTATCCATTCATAACAGGCATCTGGACATCCATCAGAATAATGTCATAATTCTTTTGAGATACAGCCGCCACAGCTTCTTCACCATTGTTCATGATATCGGGTTGAATACCGACCTGCCCCAAAATTTCTTTTGCTACAGTTTGGTTAATAATGTTATCTTCAACCAGCATGATATTCTTTTCATGCCATTTGGAATCATCGATAGAGGCTTGAGGTGGCTTAATTTCAGGCTCATGAATACGTTCCTTTTTATCAAAACTTTCCATGATGGCATCAAACAAGGTGGACTGCTTAATAGGTTTGGCCAAAAAGGCATCAAATTGAATCGGGCTGATTTTTTTGACAGATTTTTCATCACCAAAAGCAGTAATCATGATAACAGGTACTTGCTGAAAGGGTTTTAGCTCTTTTATTTTTTTAGTGGTTTGAATACCATCCATACCCGGCATCATCCAATCCATCAAAATTAAATCCAGCTTTTTACCTTTACTATAGTTCTCCCAATTTTTCAGTAATTGAATGCAATGATTTCCTGAGGTCGCTTCAAAGGCGTTAAAACCAAAGTTTTCAATCATTGATTGATTTACAAAACGACTGGATTCGTTGTCATCAACAATCAAAACAGTGAGATCATTGAGATCCGCAGGAACACGATACCGGTTTTCTAACTGAGGTTCCTGTTTTTCAAATGAAGCAGTAAAGGAGAAAACACTCCCCCGGCCAGGTTCACTTTCAAGGCTGATATCTCCATTCATGAGTTGAACCAGACGTTTGCATATTGTGAGGCCCAAACCTGTTCCACCATATTGTCGGGTGGTAGAGCCATCGGCCTGAACAAAAGGTTCAAATAAATTTTCCTGGGCATCAAATGGAATCCCGATGCCAGTATCCTTGACAGAAAACAAAAGCTGTACCATATTGTCTTGCTCTAAAATCTTTACGACTCTAACGAGAATTTCGCCCTCATGTGTAAACTTGATGGCATTGCTGGCCAAATTAACAAGCACCTGTCTGAGCCGGTTCGGATCTCCAATCAGGTCAGAGGGAACATCCGAATCCACACCAATGATCAATTCTACTTTTTTTTGTGCAGATTTCTCACGAAACATATCAGATATTTCTTCAAGAAGATCTCTGAGTTGAAAATGGGTATATTCGATATCCAGCTTTCCTGCTTCAATTTTGGAAAAATCCAGAATGTCATTGATTAATGTAAGCAGGGAATGCGCCGAATTGTTGACAATATTTTGGTATTCTTTTTGTTTGTCATCCAGTTTAGTGGAAAGCAGCATTTCTGACATACCAATGATTGCATTCATTGGTGTTCGGATTTCATGACTCATATTGGCGAGAAATTCACTTTTTGCTCTGTTACCTTCCTCTGCTTCCTGTTTTGCTTTTTGAAGTTCAATTTCCGCCATTTTACGTTTTGTGATATCCTGAACATAACCAACAATCGCAGGTTCATCATCATATTCTGTAAGCTCGGCAATCATCTCTATGATACAGTCTTTTCCAGAAGCGACAATGGCCTTGTATTGTTCAACATCTGGAATCTTTTTTTGATTCAGTTTATCAGAATAATGCAGAATTGCCCGACGTTGATCATTGGGGTGGATAATTTCAAAAAATGTTTTGGTTAAGTACTCTTCACGTGTATAGCCGCCAATTCTAACCATCGCATCATTGACATATTTAATGACTGCTTTTCGATGTTCGATATTTTGAAGTACCACAATACCCAGGTTGGCTTTTGAAGCTGTTTCGATAAGCGTCCGGTACCTGCCCTCAGAGGCTTTCAGACTGGATGTTGCATCTTGAAGACTGGTAATCATGTGATTAAATGTATTTGCAAGCAATCCGACTTCATTTTTAGACCGAATATTCTGAACAATTTCCCATTCCCCGGATGTAATTTTTGATGCTGCGCGTGCCAATTTTGAAACCGGTCTGGATATGGATCGCGCCAGATATATGGCACCAATGATTCCTATCAAAATAATGATTGCACACAAAATGGCATTTTGAAAAATTAACTGCTCAATTGCTTTTTGAACTGTATTCAAAGACAGGCCCAGTAGAATCCACCATTGTTCCTGACCGACCTGAAAAGGATGAATAATTAAATAGCATTTATTCTTATGATGATTATATAATAAGGATGTTGCTTCTTTTGCCTGATATTCCTCGGGAATTTTTTCGCCATAATATGACTTGTCGTTGGCCATATAGACTTCGCCTGTAGAATTTACAATTTTGATGAAGGTAACATCAGAGCTTTCAGAAGAAGCCTTGAGAAGGTTCTCAACAAATATCCAGTTTAAAGACATGAATGCATTTTCAGTGCTTAATGCAATATTTCTTGCCAGAACTTTTCCCGACTGAATCAGGCCCTCTTTAATCCCTTTTGTTTCCTGTCTGATCGCCATGTAAGTACAGATAAAGACCGCGAGCAACACAAGGGTCATCACATGAAAAATCAGTTGAAAAGTAATGGAACGATAACGATTTAGGATTCTTCGCAACATAATTTCTACCTGCATTATACTTTTACAGTTTCTCCAACTCCTGCAACAATGACCTGGGTGTTGGACGCATTCTTTTTCATCAATTTATTAAAACCATCAGCAGATTGAACCAGAACAGGAAAGGTGCCATAGTGTTGTGGAATAACAATTTTTGGACGTATCAATTGACAGGCATATGCGGCCTCTTCAGGCCCCATAGTAAAAATACCCCCAATGGGCAAAATAGCGATATCTGGTTTATAAAAATCGCCAATAATGGTTTTCATGTCCCCCATCAAAGAGGTATCTCCAGAATGGTAAATTTTAAGCCCATTTTCAAAGGTCAACATGTATCCAACAGCTTCGCCCACAAATCTGTTGGCACCTGAGAATCCAGTTAATTGCGCCCCGGCGGAGTGGAATGCCTCAAGCATGGTCACTTTGATCCCATCAATATTTGCAGCGCCCCCTTTGTTTCCCAAAGTAAAGGTTTCACATCTTGAGGTGGGAATTTCAGATTTGATAAAAAAGCTTAATTCCCAGGGTGCAATGACCTTAGGGCTGTATTCATCAATTAATGCTTTGGCATCGTTTAACATGAAATGATCTACATGGCCATGGGTCCATAAAATCATATCCACTTTTCCAAAAGCACCTTTTTGTTTGTACTTTGCCGGACATTTAGGATTTGTGCTGATCCAGGGATCAAATAGAATTTTTTTTCCGCTGACTGTTGTAAACAAGAAACTGCCATGTCCCATCCATTCAACACCAACCTGTCCTTTAAGACTTGATTGGGGTTCATCAGCAAATACTGAAGGCGTACCAATGATGTTCTCCAGACCGGCCATTCCGATGATTGCCCCCATTCCCTGAAAAAAATGTCTTCGAGTAAATTTCATAGTTTTTGCTCCTTTTTGTTAAAAAACCTGATCCAGTTTCTGATACATTGTTTCAAATGGCATTGTCAAATTCACTGAAAGGAAATACGACTCAAAAGTCGTTTTACAATTCTGACCGGCATAAGGACTGTAAATTGGAGATTGAAACTGATTCAAATTTTGACTGATCCCATTATCAATAGTTGAGCCAGAGTTGACCATGTAGCCAAAACCCAGGTCAAATTCAACACCTTGTTTGAGTTTCCAGCCCAGTCCTGCGCCATAAAAATCAATATCAGGCATGGTCAGTAAGTCAAAATAGGCATCATCTGTATTGGATTTTCTGTTCTCATATCCCATGCGAAGCGCCAGACATTCCTTTAGCTGATATTCCATTCCAAAACTGATATGCCATGTTGGATTCATTTCTTTTTGATAGATAAGCGTATTCGGATTATTGGGATCAGGTTGGTACCCCAGAATATTGGCTAATTGAAGGACAGACAGTGTCGATTGGTCAGTGGGTTCAAATTGAAATTTATAGGATTTGGTGCTGATCCAATTGGTCCAATGAAAATCAAACATCAGGCGAAGTTTTTTAAATGGTCGCAATTTTAATCCGATCTGAACGCGCTCTGGAAATGTAAAATCATTAAGAATCACTGTGCCAGACTCCGAATTTTTGCTTAAGGCGGCTAACTTTATTGCAAGATCTGTTTTATCTTTCACATTTTTGTCGAGATTGCCATCAAGGTCAATCACTTCCTGAATGACTTTATGAATTTTTCCAATATTATCCATCGTATCCTGAAAATTATCAGTATAATTAATATGAAAACGACCTTCTAAATCTGAACGCACCTGGCTTTGATACACACAACCAATCGCAAGCCAGCTTAAGGGTTCCCACAACAATCCAATATTAAAAGAAGGGGCCATATCTTTTTCAGAACGAACTTCCATATCCAACTCAGCAAAATGGTCAAAAGGGCCGACTTTTGATTCATAGTCGATATTGGGAATATTGATATCATAGGCTTTCAGTGCGGCTGTCAGTTCATTGGGCATTCTGAGATCTGTAACAAGGCCCATTGCTGACTGCCCCAACCCCAATGCCAGGCCAACAGAAAATTGGTCGGATACCTGATAACTTACTGCCGGAGCGGCATAGATAAAATGTTGGAGATAAGCCGCTTTTTTTTGATAACGCGCACTCCCATTGTCTTCAGTTTCTTCGCCCCAAACATAAGGGGAATAAACTGCATAAGCAAAAGTCCATCGAGAGCCAAACTGTCGTGATGATATTCCGAATGGCAAAGGCATCATTAAAACTGGAAAATCCCCTTTTCCATAAAATGGGATATAAAGCCTGTGGTCTTCAGAATCACTTTCAGTATTTGCAACCGGATCGGTTGTAGCCGGAAACAAATCCCCCTGAAGTGAAAAATCCGGATCTGGCGTAAAATTATGTGATGTTTTATGGTGTACAAGGCTGAATCCCTGACTAAAAACAATCCCCTCCCGAACCTGGGACAAACCTGCCGGATTATAATGTATGGACATTAAGCCCGGGGGATATGCAGTGACAGAGTTCGCCAAAGAGATGGCTTTGGTGTGAACAATCATTTGTTCTATGGATGTTGCAAAAGATATCTGGGCCAAAATGGTAAATACCAAAAGACCAGATATTAAAAATTGACGATAATTTAAATAAATTTTCATAGATGCCTCTTCATGGTTGAATTTTATTTGCTAATGATTTATGTATATCTTATCATGTTTTTTATCATGACAAAATAATTATTTCTTTTTTAACCTATTTTGAACGAAATCGCAAACATTGTATGCGATCATTATACAATTAAACATTTTTACCATGGAGGCATAATTTATGATAAGCATCCGATTGTTTTTTAAATCTGCCATAATTTCAGGCATTTGTATTTTTATGGTTTTGGGATGTTCCATTTCCAGGAAAAATATGATCACCCCTTTTGTACCCATTGATATCAATGAGTCCATTGAGAGTAAAGGGTACTCTCAAAAAATTGATGGGTTTGTGGTCATATTGGATTTATCGATTTCAATGACAGAAACTTATAATAGTCGTAACAAATATAAAAAAGCGGTGGATATTGTCAGCCGAATGAATCAGACCATTCCAAACTTACCATTGATTGGCACATTAAGAACGATTGGCAATTATAATTGTGCATTATGTCAAACGACAACCAACATTTATGGGCCAAGACCATACACTCAGGAAGGCTTCGACATTGCGTTGAGAAACATCAGAGGTGCCAATGGTGAAAGCCCAATGGAACTGGCAATATTGTCAGCAAGAAAGGATTTCAGTCAGGTGCCCAAAGGCCGATTGGCCTTGATTATTGTCAGCGATTTTAAAGAGCTTCAAAAATCAAGTATCAAAGCAGCAAAAACGCTCCATGAATTTTATGGTGATCGGCTGTCAATCTTTAACATTATGGTTGGAAAAGACCTGGAAGGCAAAAACCTGATGCAGGAAATTGCACGTACAGGTAAATATGGTTTCAGTGTATCGGCCAGTGATATTGCATCGCCAAAGAAGATGGCGGACTTTGTGAAAATGGTATTTCTGGAACGTTCTCTGGATACAGATCATGATGGCATATTTAACCTGCATGATGAATGTCCCAATACGCCCAGAGGTATTGTTGTTGATTCCAGAGGCTGCCCAAAAGATATGGATACTGATGGTGTCTTCGATTCCAATGATCAATGCCCAATGACCCCAACCGGCATTATGGTGGATGAAATGGGATGTCCTTATGATCGGGACCAGGACAATGTACAGGATTATCTGGATTCATGTTTACAAACCCCTGTCGGTGCTCAGGTGGATGCCAAGGGCTGTTGGATTGTTATCCCGCATTATCTGGATGAAATCTGTCCAACAGCAGAATCTGCAATCAATTCGGCATTGCTCATTATTCAGAACGATCCGGAAATGTGTGTTCATGTAAAAGTAAGCACGAATGTTCTTGAAAGCCAACAAAGTAATTTGGAATTGGGTAAATACTGGGGAGAAAATCTCAAATCATTTTTTGTTTCAAAAGGGATTTCACAAAAACGTTTGTGGGTATCTGGAGCACATGCGCAATCTTTATCGCCCACTACAAAAATTGAATTACATCCTGTTTCATGTGAACAGGATCGTGATCGTGATGGTATACCCGATAAAACTGATAAATGCCCGGATACACCTCAAGGTATTACAGTGGATTCGTCTGGATGTCCCCAATTGAATGAAAAGGAAGTGACCATGTCATTGGACATTCAATTTGATTCGAATAAATCGACCATAAAACCCGATTTTTTCTATCAGATTCAAAAAGTGGCACAATTCATGAAAACATATCCCAATACAAAGGCAAAGATAGAAGCGCATACTGATAGTTCAGGCAAAAGTGCCTATAATTTAAAACTGTCTCAAAAACGTGCTGAAAGTGTTTGTAAATATATCATTGAAAAATTTGGCATCGCACCGGACCGCCTGGTGGCGATTGGTTATGGTGAATCCCGACCCATTGCCGATAATAAAACGCTTGAAGGTCGAAAGAAGAATCGTCGCGCGACTGCTGTTATTCGTGCGGATGAATAATGGAATGTTAGGAACTAAGTATTGTCAAAAATGGGGCGCTCTGTATAGGTTCCCACGCTGGATCGTGGGAACCAGAATCTTTTCAGCATCTTATCGAGATGTGTATAACGATAAGGGCTTTACCTGGGAACGCGCACCGGATTGAGTTTAGCTTAGTCTGATGGCTATGGGCTATCGCCCATTTTAGCTATATAAAAAATTAAGGAGTATAAAAATGAAAGTAAAAAGAATCATTACCTATCTGACACTAATCACGTGCTGCTTTTATGCTGCATGTTCACAAACCCCCTCAAAAAGTGAGAACAATATTGGAAAGGTGACCGGTACAGTATATTTTGACGACAATGTACCCCATATTAATAATTTTGAAGTTCGTGCCTATGCTTATTCTTCACAACAATGGCATGATACGAAACCGATTAATTCTGCTGGAATCTCATCTGATGGCTCTTACTCAATGAAATTGCCAAAAGGAACGTATATTTTTACGTTGTTTAATGTTCAACAAAATGGGCCAGAGTTTTATTATAAATTTCAACATCAATTTCCTAGTACAACCTATGAATTACGATTACTTGTCGAAGATACATATTCAGATTCAATAATTTATGCCAATCAGTTTTTTAGCTGCGAGCCTGAAGCCATGTCTGTGCCAAATGATGGCGCATTACCTGGAATTGATTTCGATATCCAGGATACTGGAATGATTTTAGGTAATCTTTCGCAGTCCAATGGTACGCCATTTACACAGGTAACAATCAAAGCTTATGCCTGTAAAGATCGCAATGATGAAAAATTGATCGAAACGCTCGGACCTTATGAAACTTCACTTTCAGCGGTATCGCGCCCAGACGCGCTTGGAAATTACACAATCTGCTGTTTACCCATTGGAGATTACTTTCTGATGGCTGAAGCAGACCAGAAAGAATTCATTACGCTTTATACCCAATATAAAGATGATCCCAATACAAAACCTGAAGATCGTATTGAGTATGTATATCATATCAATCAGGCCACACCAAAAAATATTGATCTTGGAAACAGTTGGCGCGTGAACTTCAGGATGAAACAAGGCACAACAATCACAGGCCATATCCAAAGCGAAGATAAACCCAACGAACCTATAAAAAAAGTTTATGTTTCTGCGTTGATGAATTCTACAAATTATGAGGTTGGAAAATCGATTCTTTCTGATTCCGATGGCAATTATACAATCTATGGTCTTCCTGAAATGAGCTATATCCTGTATGTTGATGCGGATATCACTGATTATCAATCGTGTTTTTACAATACAAAATACAATAGTGCTGATGCCGACGTATTTAAAATTGAGAATACGAATCCCATAATCAAAAATTTTGACCTTCAAAAACAGGGGCGGATTGTTGCACCTATTATTGATATGGAAACCGATGAAATAATTACAGACAATCAAATATATGTAAAATTTTATAGATCATCAGATCTGGTACTGATCAAGACAGTTCAGTCAGACAATGGTATTATTGAAACTGGCCTTGATGAAGGGATCTACAAAGCTGAAGTTATTACTGATGGCACCTCATATGCTTCAATTTATTATTATAATGCAACATCTTTTCAAAATGCAGTGAATATTGATATTACTACAGGCAGCACAAAAACAACAGTAGAATTCAAACTTCAGCGCGGTGGCAGCATTAAAGGGAATATTGATTATGAGAACTGTTATGAACAAGATCATAACTTTACTGTAATTGCTTATTCAGAAAAGAATCCCACACGAATTTTTCAATCTGAAGTCCAAAGTAATGGAGATTATGAAATTGATGGATTGCCATCTGGAAATGATTATATTGTCAAGGTCCAGACTGAAAATACTGCTTATATTTCAGAATATTATGATCAGTCATATTTTCAAAATACTGCCACAAGCATTAATGTGGAATACGATCAAGTGACCCCCAAAATCAATTTTAACCTTGAATGCGGCAGACAAATATTTGGAAAGGTTACTGATGATATAGAAAACACGTCCATATCAGGAATTCTGATTAAAGCAACCTGTTTGGATAACAATCTCACCTATACGACGACAACTGATAGCACAGGTAATTACGTTATTTCTGGAATACCCAGTGGTTATGAGTTTACAAATCCATCACCCTTTGAATACACGATCAGCGCGGATACTTTAAACAATGCATATATTTCAGAGTCGTATTCCAGTTTCTTTCAATTTTCACGAAATGAAACGCAACGAGAAATCAATTTTAGACTGGACAAATTGGCCAAAATTTGCGGAACAATCATCTGTCCATCAAATCGCAAGCATGATTACTGTATTGAAAACATTCTTCCCGGAGATTACGATCTTGTTTTACTGAATGAAGAAAATGATCAGACATTAATCAAAGAAGATATTGAGCTCAAATCTAATGAGGAAATGACCATTGACGATATTGACTTGTAGGTTCATACGATGTCAACGCAACACGTTTTTAATCCGAGTTCCTTTACTGCCATATGGAATAACAGCATTGAAAATATTGATCACAACCAATGGAATCATCTGGCCATTCCCATGAAAAACCCATTTTTGGAGTGGGAATGGCTCTATATGTTGGAACATTCTAAGAGTATCAGTCCGGAAAGAGGTTGGTTTCCAAACCATTTATCACTTTTTGAAAATAACCGATTGATTGCAGCGGCACCATTATATATCAAAACCAATAGTGAAGGTGAATATGTTTACGATATAGATTGGAAAAATATTGCAAATCGGATTAATATACCTTACTACCCCAAAATGGTTGGAATGATACCCATGACGCCGGTTCCAGGATACCGATTCCTTATAGATCCAAGATATGATGAGATGTTGATTTCCCACTTGATGGTTAATGTGATTACCCAATTTTGCAAACAAAAAAAAATTTCAGGCTGCCATTTTTTGTATGTGGATTCAAAATGGGTTTCCATCATGCATCATATGCATTTTGTTGAATGGAAACATTATACTTTTCAATGGCATAATCAGGGCTATCGCTCTTTTGACGATTTTTTACACACACGTAAAGCGCGTCACAGAAGAAACATCAAAAAAGAAATAAAAGCACTCAACAAACAAAACATTCACATTAAAATATATGAAAATGAAGAAATACCAATGGCCTTCTATTTGAGAATGGCACACTTCTACAGTAATACAGGGCTTAAATATGATCCTAAAGCGGAAAGTTTTTTTAAACCAGATTTTTTTCAATCTTTGCCCCAATATTATGGCCATCGAAGTATGTTTATAGGCGCTTTTGCCAATGAAAAACCAGATACGCCACTTGCTCTTGCCTACTTTACGCATAAGGATCAATTTCTTTCAGGACGTTACTGGGGATCAGAGTTTGATATTCCATTTCTTCATTTTAATGTGTGCTATTACAGCGCCATTCAATGGGCCATAGAAAATAACATCAAAGTATTTGATCCGGGCGCAGGGGGAAATCATAAACTCAAAAGGGGATTTCCTGCAACACCTGTTTATAGTCTCCACCATTACTACAATTGGAGGCTTCAATTTTTTTTGGTACAGCATATTGATGAAATAAACAAATTGGAACAAGAAGAGATTAATATCATTAATTGCATGCTTGAATAAAATTGAAAGGGGTATTGACACCATGTTAACACAATCCGCACATAACAGCATACTTCTCGTTGATGATGAGCCGGAAAATTTACAGCCAATAGTGCATTTTCTGGAACAGTCGGACTATAAGATACATATTTCCTTATCAGGAAGTGCTGCTTTAGAAATACTACAACACCTTGTTCCAGATTTAATTTTGCTGGATATTATCATGCCAGACATAGATGGGTACGAAACCTGCCGCCGAATTAAAGCAGACCCAAAACTTTCAGATATTCCTATATTATTTATGACTGCTGTCTCAAATACCGAAAATAAAGTAAAAGGTTTTGAAGTAGGGGGACAGGATTATATCACCAAACCCATTCAATATGAAGAATTACTGGCACGTGTAAAGACGCATATTAAAATGCGGCAAATGCAAAAAGAGCTGTTCCGCTTTGAAAAACTTCAGGCTTTAGGGATTCTTGCTGGCGGTATTGCCCATGATTTTAATAATTTATTATCAATTATCCTGGGAAATGTTCAACTTCTTAAAGACCATAGTGAAAATGAATCGCTCATTCAATCCACTGAAAAAGCAGTCATGCGCGCTGCAAATCTGTCTAAAAGCTTGATTACCTTTTCCAAAGGAGGAACCCCGCTCCTAAAAAAAGATGATATTATTGCTGTTTTGGAACATGCACTTGAATTTATTCTGGACACATCTGATGCGACCTATGAACTCGACATTGAAGGAGAAATCCCCTTACTTCATTTTGATAGACAACAAATTGGACAGGCTTTTAATCAAATGATACTGAACGCCGATCAAGCGATGAATCATAATGGTACTATTTATGTCAAAATCTGTCGGGTAAAAATTGATCCATTTCAGCATGTTTTTGTTAAAGGTGAATATATACGAATATCAATATCTGACACTGGCCAGGGAATTAATCATGACAATTTGAAACGTATTTTCGATCCTTACTTTTCAACGCAAGAGCGCGGCACTCAAAAAGGCATGGGGCTTGGACTTGCCATAGCGCATTCTATTATTTCGCAACATAAAGGTTTTATTGAGGTTGAATCTGTTCCAACGAAAGGAAGCCATTTCCATGTTCATTTGCCGATTACTACTGTTCAAGAAACGCCACCTATACCTGATACCAAAATAACGCATCCCACAATTGAACGAGACCAATCAAAACCAATGAAAATTTTGATCATGGATGATGAAACTGAAATTTGTCAAATGGTAAAAAAAGTTTTGGCGCGTAAAAACATTATTGTTGATGATGCCAGTCATGGAGAAAAAGCGATTGAAAAATATATGAAAGAATATGAGCGCGGCCTTCCTTACGATGCCATCATACTTGACCTTTCTGTAAAAAATGGCATTGGCGGTGTTGAAACATTAAAACGCATTAAATCATTTGATGTAAATGCAAAAGCGATAATTTCAAGTGGTTACACACAAAATCCGGTGATGAGCGAATATAAGAATTATGGCTTTAAAAATGCGTTGTTCAAACCTTATCATTTAGATGAACTTTACAAGGCGCTTTATAACACCATGCATGGGTAAGTATAGACTTTAAGATAAAGATTTTGGACTGCGTTGGCGCTTCGTCGATGTACTATAGTACTATCTCCTTGCGCCGCCTTGCCAAAATCTTTATCTTAAAGTCTATAGGTGATTTCTCAAATTGAACCATTCATCGTTAGGATTACATGTATGTTTCATATTGAAAAAAAATGTCAAAAAACCGGTGCAAGAGCCGGTATACTGAAAACGTCACATGGCGATATTCAAACACCTGTATTTATGCCAGTTGGTACAGCGGGCAGTGTAAAATCTTTAGGTCCTGATGATCTAATAAACCTGAATGTCCAAATATTGCTGGGCAACACTTACCATCTCTACTTGAGGCCAGGGTGTGATGTTATTCGCATGTTTGATGGCCTTCATAATTTTATGCAGTGGCATGGACCTGTTTTAACAGATAGTGGCGGATTCCAGGTGTTCTCTCTGGCGAAATTGAGAAAGGTGACTGATGAAGGTGTTATTTTTCAATCACATATTGATGGTTCACGTCATATTCTTACACCAGAATCTGTCATTGAAATTCAAAATTGCCTGGGATCAGATATTATGATGTGTCTGGATGATGTTGTCCCTTATCCCTGTGAAAATGACAAGATTGTTTCTGCGATGGAACATACCCATAAATGGGCGAAAGAATGTATGCAGGCCTGGAACCAACACGAAGTTCATAATCATCTATTTGCCATTGTCCAGGGCGGAATGGTTAAAGAATATCGTAAACAATCGATTCAGATTTTAACTGATCTCGATTTTCCAGGCTTTGCCATCGGCGGCTTGAGTGTTGGAGAACCTGTTGAATTAATGTATGAAATTGGCTCGTATTGTCTTGATTTATTACCAGATACCAAACCGCGTTACATTATGGGCGTCGGTACACCTGAAAATCTCGTTCAATTGGTGTCATCAGGGTGTGATATGTTTGACTGTGTTATGCCCACACGTAATGCCAGAAATGGCCAGTTGTTTACTTCGCAAGGAACCATCAATATTAAAAATGCCGCGTACCGATATGATCAAAATCCCATTGATATAAGGTGTAACTGTTATACATGCATGCAATTTTCTCGCGCTTACTTACATCATTTGTACCGATCTCGCGAATTATTGGCATATCGTTTGAATTCAATTCACAATATTCATTATTACATTCAACTCATGGCGCAAATGCGAGAGGCCATAATTCTTGATCGTTTTGATCAATTCGTCCAATCGTTTAATCGCAGTAGCGACTGAATTCTTGTACTTTTTTTTATTAATTGAAACAAAGGTATGTATTGACAATTAGCGATAAAATTTATAATTGTAGATGATTGAATTGATTTTTTGGGAATGCCCCATAAAAAAATCAATCATTTGAAAAAAATTAATTAAAATATCAATAAAAACAGGAGGATAAATGAAAAGAATATTTTTAACAATAATGGCAATATTTTTTGCCGCCATGATCCAATCAGGCTGTCATTCCCAGAAATCCGGGTCAATGCTTAAAAGGTCACACCAGATGATAGAAAATGCACTGGCAATGTTTGACCATCCGATAGGAAATTATGATCCATCAAAGGTTACGCCGCTGCCTGATCCCAAAATACCACCAGTGACTCAAAATCTTGTGGTTATCTTTGATGGCTCCCTGTCTATGAATCAACCCTATGCAGGACTTGCAAAAAGTCAACATGCAAAGCGAATTCTGGAAGGTTTCAATAATGCCCTACCTGACACGCATTTAAATACAATTTATTATAAAATTTCAAATTACCCTTTCCAGGAAAATCAACAGGTACAGGTTGTATCGCCTTTGAACATCCATGATCGGGAACAAATTAAAAATGCGATTGATGAAAACAGATTTGCGCCCAATGAAAGTCCCCTTGCGAGATGTTTGAATCAATGTATGACTGACTTGGCTTCAGTGGATGATAAAATTGCTGTGATCATTATTACTGATGGGAATACATATGAATTGTCTCCCATTCAAGCGGCTCAAGATTTGTATCATAAATTTGGTGCCAGAATAGGGATTTACCCAATTTTTATTGGAAATTCACCACAGGGGAAACGATTGCTCAATGAAATGGCAGATCAAAGCGTCACAGGCTTTGTTCAACGCGGCGAATGTCTGTTAGACAACGATTGTATGCACAACTATGTTCATAAAATTATTTATGCACCGCCATATAAGAACTGGGATCGTGATGGTGATGGAATTAAAGATCAATTTGATTTATGTCCAGAAACCCCTGAAGGCAATGTTGTTGACTCAAGTGGATGTTCACCAGACACAGATGGCGACAGTATTTCTGATGACAGGGATGAATGCCCTGGAACGCCATCAGGGACCACAGTTGAATCCAATGGATGTCCACCCAAAGATCGGGATAATGATGGCGTTCTGGACGCAGAAGATCAATGCCTGGACACGCCCGCAGGCGCGATTGTGAATCCAGATGGTTGCAAAAAACCAGATCAGGATCAGGATGGTGTTCTTGACGTTGAGGATGATTGTATTGATACCCCCATTGGTGCCAGTGTCAACTCACGTGGATGTTGGGTGATTTCTGACCTTCAGTTTACTTCAGGAAATTGGGAATTGGATGCTTCTCATAAATCCAGTTTGCAGGAAGTTATTGATATCATGAAACAAAATCCTGACCTAAGGATTGAAATTCAAGGACATACTGATAATACCGGTCCTGAAGGTCTCAATAAAAAGCTATCCAGTTATCGGGCAATGTCGGTCATGAAATATCTGATGCAAAATGGTATTCGAGTTTCGCGATTAACATTCATGGGATATGGTTCTGAAAAACCCATTGTTAGTAATGATACACCCAAAAATCGTGCAATGAATCGGCGGGTAGAGTTTAATCCAAAATAAATTTTATTCAATCAAACACACAGGAAAGAAACGAATATGTCAAAGCAAATTCTTGTATCTGGAGCGGCCGGATTTATTGGTTTTCATTTATGCCGACGGCTTCTTGATAACAATTGTCAGGTGATTGGCCTTGACAATCTTAATGCGTATTATGATGTGGGATTAAAAAAAGATCGGCTTGCTCAGATCAATAATCATGACCACTTTACCTTTTATCAAACAGATCTTGCTGATGCAGCCGCTTTGGAAAAAATTTTTGCATCTCACGAAGTCCATACTGTGGTAAATCTGGCAGCCCAGGCAGGTGTTCGATATTCTTTAACCAACCCAAATGCCTATGTTCAATCCAATTTGGTGGGTTTTGTCAATTTATTAGAATGCGCCAGAAAAAACCAGATAAAACATATGGTGTTTGCATCATCCAGTTCAGTTTATGGCGCCAATACCAACATGCCTTTTTCAGTCCATGACAATGTGGATCATCCCATTTCATTGTATGCCGCTACAAAGAAATCCAATGAACTGATTGCACATTCATACTGTCATCTTTTCAAGCTCCCCTGTACTGGACTTCGATTTTTTACTGTATATGGCCCCTGGGGACGTCCAGATATGGCATTATTTTTGTTTACACGCGCAATATATGCAGGGACGCCGATAAATATTTTTAATCATGGAAAAATGAAGCGCGATTTCACGTACATTGACGACATTGTTGAAGGTGTCATCAGAGTTATCGACAACATTCCACAGCCCAATAAGAATTGGAGCGGTGATCAACCGGATCCTGGTACATCCTATGTACCCTATCGTATTTACAATATTGGCAATAATTCTCCAATAGAATTGATGAAATTCATTGAGGTCTTGGAATCGGCCATCGGTAAAGAAGCAGAAAAGAATTATATGGAAATGCAAGCCGGTGATGTGCCGGCAACATATGCCAACATTGATGATCTTTATGAGGCTGTTGGCTTTCAACCAAAAACCGATATCAAAACAGGCATTGAAAGGTTTGTTGCGTGGTATCAGGACTACTATTTGAGGAAGTAAAGATGAAACCATTTAATCAACTTTCCGAACAGGAAAAAAATCATTTAAAACTGGCGCTTAAGCAGCAGTATGAAACATTTCAGGCACAAAACTTATCTTTGAATATGACGCGTGGAGTACCATCAACAGAACAACTAAATTTATCTATGGATCTGTTGACCTGTGTTACTGATAAGAATTATCACACTAAAAATGGTGTTGATTGTCGCAATTATGGCGGCGTTGATGGCATCCCTGAAGCAAAACAGTTATTTGCCTCATATATGGGCGTTGCCACCGATGAAATCATTGTTGCTGGAAACTCCAGCCTTTCCCTGATGCATGATACTTTTATGCGGTCTATGATCAAAGGTGTTATGAAAGACAGCCCGCCCTGGTGTACATTGGACAAAGTCAGGTTCATTTGTCCGGCCCCGGGTTATGATCGTCATTTTTCAATTTGTAATTATTTGAACATTGAGATGATTACAATTGAAATGACTGATGATGGTTTGAACATGGATGAAATTGAATCAATGGTTGCTGATGATGCCTCCATAAAAGGCATATGGTGTGTGCCCAAGTATAGCAATCCCACAGGCATAACCTATTCTGATGAAGTTGTGGAACGTCTGGCAAATATGAAAACAGGCGCATCAGATTTTCGCATTTTTTGGGACAACGCATATGCAGTCCATGATCATACAGACACACCCGACAAACTGATGCCGGTGTTGGATACCTGCAAAAAGGCTGGAAATCCAGATCGTGTGTATATGTTTGGCTCCACTGCAAAAATCACTTTTGCGGGAGCAGGCGTTGCTGCAATGGCGGCCAGCAAACAAAATATCGACTGGCTTCGTTCCCAAATGATATTCCAAAGTATTGGACCGGATAAGATAAATCAATTGCGTCATGTCACTTTTTTCAAGGATATGGATGGCATCTATCAATTAATGCAAAAGCATGCGCACATTTTAAAGCCCAAATTTGATGCGGTTCAAACGACCCTTACAAAAGAACTTGGCCCCCTTGATATTTCACAGTGGACCCATCCAAATGGAGGCTATTTTGTGAGTGTCAACACACCTGAAGGATGCGCCAGACAGGTGGTTGAAATGGCAAAACAGGCAGGAGTAATGTTTACACCCGCAGGTGCAACCTATCCATATCAAAATGATCCGCTGAATCGAAATATTCGCATCGCACCTTCCTTTCCTTCTGTAGCAGATATTGAAACAGCAATGCGTATTTTAGCAGTTTGTATTCAACGTGTTGCTTTAGAAATGAATTGAGGCATTATTACAATACCTTCGGGTGCATTCCCAGAAAGTTGGACTTTTGATTTGAACAAATACCAATAACAAAGCTATGTCCGAAGACGAACTGTAGGGGCAAACCTTGTGTTTGCCCTCAAACAAAAACCGAAAATGAACCTAAAAAAAGAAAAATAAATATTATTCGATACTTGACCTTACTATATGCCTGTTGTATGGTTATTCATCACAAAGAAAGCGTGATAAACATATTCTATAGACTTAAAGATAATGATTTTGGCAAGGCGGCGCAAGGAGATAGTACTATAGTACATTGACGAAGCGCCAACGCAGTCCAAGAACTTTATCTTAAAGTCTATAAAAACAAGGAGGTTCTAATGAGAAAAGTTTTGTTAAGCATTTTGTTTTGTTTAATGATTGCTCAAGTGGCTTATTCAGGCCAAACAGTCACTTTAGCAACGCTAGAGTGGGAACCCTATATTGGTCCGAATATGGATAATAATGGGTATGTTCATGAAATTGTTGCTGAGGCGTATAAACGATCAGGAATTAATGTTGATATTCGTTTTTTACCCTGGGCACGGGCTGTTAAAACAGCCGAAACCGGTAAACGTGATGGATTGTTTCCAGAATACTATGATGAAAGCCGCTTAGAAAAATTTGTTTTTTCAGATTCATTTCCTGGTGGTCCTGTTGGGTTATATAAACGTAAAGATAATAAAGTTTCATTTGCAGTAGACCCACAAAAAAGACAAACTGAGGCGTTAAGGGCTTTAAAAAAGTATCGATTTGGTGTTGTACGTGATTATGTCAACACCAAAGAGTTTGACAACGCGACCTTTTTGACGAAAGATGTCGCTAAAAGTGATGAAACCAACCTTAAAAAACTGTTCAAAGGAAGAATTGATTTCATCTTTATTGACAAATATGTGGCCAAGCATATTATTGTTCGAAAGTATCCACATTTTTTATCTGAACTCGAATTTATGGAACCGCCATTGGAAGTGAAACCGCTTTATATTGCTTTTTCAAAAAAAGCAAAGGATTATCAAAATAAGCTCAATGCTTTTAACAAGGGATTGAAGAAATTAAGGGAAGAAGGCATGCTGGATAAAATCTTGGAAAAACATGGGTTTTAGATAAGAGGGCGAACATAAGGTTCGCCCTATCTGGTTTTCCGACATCGTTTTGATCCCGCCTTATAGACTTTAAGATAAAGATTTTGGTAAGGCGGCGCAAGGAGATAGTACTATAGTACATCGACGAAGCGCCAACGCAGTCCAAAATCTTTATCTTAAAGTCTATAGGTTATATCCTAACCTTATTGCCTAAATACCTCCAAAATATTTAACACACTCTCATATTCAGAAATCACAGGCTTTTTCATAGAAAAACGTAAATCAATGCGTCTATTTTTGCGTTGTTTTTGTGTGGTGTTATCATTTGAAACCAAAGGACGTGTCGCAGCATATCCGCTTACAGAAAATAAAGGTTTTCCATAACTGTTTTTCAGCGCTTTAAATGAAGGGCCAATGTCTGTCTGCTCTGACCAGAATTTCCATACTGCAATGGCACGATAACTTGACAGGCCCCAATTACCCATTTCCAGAGATACCGCTTTTCGGCTATCTGTGTGACCTTCAATGAAAATGGTATCTATGTAAGCATGCCGCTGATTTTTGACGATGGCATCATACAGAGCATACCCGATATCCGCCAGTAATTTCTTCTTATCATCTGGAATTTCATAGCAAAGGGAATCAAAATAGAGCCGCTCATCAGGAATTCTTAAAACAGAATAGTTTTCCGATATTTCAACAATAATGCCTTGTTCAGCAAGCTGCTTGCGTATTTCTACCAGCATGGCTGCCCGAACCTGGTTGGCATTTTGAATTTCTTTGATGGCATCATGGACACGTTCTTCCATAGTGGACAATTTGATAATTAACAATACACATGCAAGGATAAAAATAACCAGCAGGCCTGCCATGATATCTGAAAATGATATCCAATAGGGATTGTCCTCGTCTGGTGAACATGATTGTCGTTTTTCAAACGCCCGAATCATGATTAATTTTTGTCCTGTCTTTGATTCAAGGCGTCTTCAATCTCGTTGACCACATCAGATATGGTAAATACTGCATCACGCATGGTAGTTGCAAAATCGCGTGTATGGTTGTTCCATTCATTGAGACGTTCGTTTGTTTGATGTTGCACCTGGCTGGCATAATCTGTCAGCAATCGGCTTACTTCCTGTTCCAGGGCGCTGACATGTTGGGTGAGTGTTTCTTTAAATTGATGATGATGTTCAGAAAACTGGATGATGCCATCATTTGCAGTCGATGCGGTTTGCTTCAAAATTTCCACAGCTTTAAGAAAGTCATTCTTTACTGCCTGGATCATGTTTACAATATCGCCCACCTGATTTGCCATTTGGGCATTTTCTTTTGTCAAACGTTCTGTACTCACATTTGTTTCTTTGAGTTGTCCTGAGAATAACTGAACAACCTCAGACAAAGAATGCCCAAGATTATCCAGTTTCTCAGCCACATTATTTAAATAGCTGCTGGATTTTTCAATATTCCTGGCCGCAGTTTCCATGACTTTTTGATTGCGCATAACTGCATCATTAAGCACCTGACCCTGTTCCAGAATATCTTTTGATGCTTTCATGTTTTTTTCTGAAGATTTATTCATACTGACCATAAACAATTGCAAGCTTTCACGAAGGGACGTCAATTGTTGTGTAAGCAAAGCAATACGTTCTTCTTCCTGTTGCGCCAGTTTTTGAAATTTTTCTTCAACCTGATCTGAAAATCTGCTTGCAGAATTTTGTGTACGCACAACAGCATCATCAATGGCTGTTGTTTGCTTATGGGTTAACGTGTCAATCATGGTACTCAGACGCTGAAAACGTTCTTCATCCAATTGTGTGACTGTCTCATTATGGTTGTTCAGTTGGGAAAGTAATCTTTCAATTGACTGGTTTAATTCGGTATTCATTTTTCGGGTCATATCTCGCTGATTATCGCTTTCTGTGCTGACACCCTGCATGAATGAATCCAGAACAGAAGCAAGAGCATCTTCCGAGGTACGTGTTTGTCTTTGATTCAGTTCATTGGCCGAATGAATGAATTGTTCAATTGCCGGGGCCATGATTTCTTTAATTCCAGACTGCACACCTTCTGATACTTGATGAACAACTTCCTGCATTTTTCCACCAATTTTTTCAGCCAAGCCTTGAAGTGCTTCTCTGGCTTCAAAATTATGTTCTTCAATGCGCATCAGGGATTGTTCTGGATTCATTCGGGGCGTCAATAATGAAACTTCATGCTGAAATCGGGTGATATCCATTCGCACAAATCGTTCAATCAATTTCTCAATAAAATTGAACATGACACTGGTCAAAACGCCCCAAACTGAAGTTAAAAAAGCCACTGCCGCGCTGCTGATCAAACGATTGATTTCGTTTCCAGCAGAATTCATACCTGTATCACTAAGATCAAGGCCTGAGAGCCCTAATTGAAGGCCTGAAAATGTACCAATGACCCCAATTGCAGTAAGGAAACCGGGAACTGCTGCCAAAAGGCGGTTTTCTGTTAATCCAGGCGACAGGGATCTTGCATTGAAAAAATAAGAGGCATCCAGGGCGCGATACAGGCGTTTTCCATCCTTTGAAATAACCAGACTTCGGTCAAAATCAATCCAAAGATCTCCAAAGCCATTGGGCAATTTTTTGGCAATATTAATCAGGTCACGCCGCTTTTTTACAAACTGATCAGAGGAGATGCCCTGAATTGCAGTCCGAAATTGATTGATGATCCACCTGGCCCTGCGCGCTTTCCAGATAACCAACAACAATGCCCAAAAGAATATGCACCACAAAGCAAGTACAATTAATGCGCTGAAACCTTCTGTACTGGCTATTTGTCCGGAGAAGAATGCGTTTAAATTGGGCCACAATAATGTCCAGTCGAATTTTATAATTGTTTTTTCCATCAAGGATTATACTACCGCCCAATATCTTCATGGTACTCATGAAGTGATTTTAAAAGAGAATCCCCTTTCAATCGCCGCGCAATCCCTCGTGCTGCAGCAAGGGCAGCGGCTGTCGTTGTAATATATGGAATCTGATAGGTTATCGCAGATTGGCGAATATACGAATCTTTTTCCTCGGTTTCTTTACCGCTCGGGGTATTAATTACCAGTTGAATTTCACCATTCTTGATTGCATCAACAATATCAGGTCGGCCATAACCAATCTTGTTTATATGTGTCGCTTGAATATTATTTTTGACCAAAAATGAACACGTTCCTTTTGTTGCGAAGATTTTAAATTTCAGTTCTGCAAAAATACGCGCAGATTCAAGCATGCTGTCCTTATCACGATCATTGACTGTAATTAAAACAGATCCCTCTGTAGGTAAGGATGTACCGGTTGCCTCCTGAGCTTTATAAAATGCCATGCCAAATGTATCAGCAAGGCCCAGAACCTCTCCAGTAGAACGCATTTCAGGCCCAAGAAGCGGATCGACCTCAGGAAACATCTTAAAGGGAAAAACAGCTTCTTTCACACCAAAGTGCGGAATCAAGCGTTGTTTAAGGTTTAAATCAGAAATGCGTTTGCCCAGCATTAAATTGGTTGCCAGACTTGCCATAGAAATATTACACACCTTTGAAACCAGGGGAACTGTTCGTGATGCCCTGGGATTGGCTTCAAGTACATACACTCGATCATTGCAAATTGCATATTGAATATTCATCAAGCCCACAACATTCATTTCGATAGCAATTTTTCGCGTATAATCCACAATGGTTTCCAGATGTTTTCTGGGAATACTGATTGGCGGGATCACACAGGCAGAATCCCCTGAATGAATGCCTGCCAGCTCAATATGTTCCATTACTGCGGGAACAAAGGCATCGGTGCCATCAGATAGGGCATCCGCCTCAGCTTCAATGGCATCCTCAAGAAATTTATCAATTAAAATGGGACGTTCCTGAGATACATCCACAGCAGCGGTGACATATCTTTTTAGCATACTTTCATCCCATATAATTTCCATTGCACGCCCGCCCAGCACATATGAAGGTCGCACCATAAGGGGGTAGCCAACTGTATTGGCAATTTTTAAGGCCTCATCAAGCGTGCTGGCCATGCCAGATTCGGGTTGTGGTATGCCGAGATTGGTCATAATAACTCTAAAACGATCTCTATCCTCTGCCAGATCAATAGTATCTGGTGATGTTCCCAAAATATTGACTCCGGCAGATGCCAGATCATTGGCAATATTCAATGGGGTTTGTCCGCCAAACTGAACAATGACACCTTCTGGCTTTTCTTTTTCATAAATACTCAGGACATCTTCAACAGTTAATGGCTCAAAATAGAGTTTATCTGATGTATCATAGTCAGTGGAAACTGTTTCAGGATTACAATTGACCATGATTGATTCATAACCTGCATCACGAATGGCAAAGGCCGCATGAACACAGCAATAATCAAATTCAATCCCCTGACCAATCCGATTGGGGCCGCCGCCCAGTACCATGATTTTCTTTTTATCTGTCGTATCTACCGAATCTACTGCATTGTAAGTTGAAAAATAATAGGCAGCATTTTCAACACCACTGACTGGAACCGCTTCCCAGGCTTCAGCTTTTCCCAGAGCAAGGCGGGCTTTGCGTATTTCAGGTTTTTCGATATGTGTGATTTGCGCCAGGTATTTATCTGAAAAACCATCATTTTTGGCCTGAATGAGAAGATCATTGGAAATCATTTTACCACTGGTATTTGCAATAATATTTTCTTCAAGTTCAACCAATTCTTTCATTTGTTGAATAAACCAGGGCTTGATAAAGGTTTTTTCATAAAGTGCATCAATGGCTGCCCCTTTTCTCAAGGCTTCGTACATGATGAATTGGCGCTCACTTGTTGCAAAATTCAGCATGTTCATTAAATCATCCAATGGAAGTTGATTGAAATTGTTGGCAAATCCAAGTCCATATCGGTTATTTTCTAATGATCGAATGGCTTTTTGAAAGGCTTCCTTATAATTTTTGCCAATACTCATCACTTCGCCCACAGCCCGCATCTGAGTGCCAAGTTTGTCCTCAACGCCTTCAAACTTTTCAAAGGCCCATCTGGCAAATTTGACAACAACATAATCACCGGAAGGTGTGTATTTTTCAAGTGTGCCATCGCGCCAATAGGGGATTTCATCCATTGTAAGGCCGCCAGCCAAAAGTGATGATACAAATGCAATGGGAAAACCTGTTGCCTTTGATGCCAATGCTGATGAGCGTGATGTTCTGGGATTTATTTCAATAACAACAACCCGACCGGTTTTGGGATCATGTGCGAATTGAATATTCGTACCCCCAATAACTTCAATGGCATCCACAATATCATAAGAATACTTTTGAAGTTTTTCCTGTAGTTCAGGTGAAATCGTCAGCATGGGTGCAGTACAGTATGAATCACCAGTATGAATGCCCATTGCATCAACATTTTCAATAAAACAGACTGTAATTTTTTGATTTTTTGCATCCCGAACAACTTCAAGTTCTAGTTCTTCCCACCCCAGGACAGATTCCTCAATCAACACCTGATTCACCATACTGGCAGCAAGACCACGTGCCGCAATTTCTCTGAGAGATTCAATGTTGTAAACCAGACCACCGCCAGTCCCCCCCATTGTATAAGCAGGCCGAATGACAACCGGATAGCCCAGTTTTTCCGCCACTTTTTCAGCATCTTCAACCGAGTTCACAGTCTCGTTTTTAGGCATTTCAATGCCCAGTCGGGTCATGGTATTTTTAAAAGCTGTGCGATCTTCACCGCGCTCAATGGCATCGACATTCACCCCAATTACTTTGACGCCATATTTGTCTAAAACGCCAGTTTGATGGAGCGTTGAAGAAAGGTTCAAACCTGTTTGCCCACCAAGATTGGGAAGCAAGGCATCGGGTCTTTCTTTTTCAATAATTTTTTCCAATACGCTGGGTTCAAGGGGTTCAATATAGGTAACATCGGCTGTTCCAGGATCTGTCATGATTGTTGCCGGGTTTGAATTCACCAGCACAATTTCAAAGCCCAAAGATCTGAGTGCTTTACAGGCCTGGGTGCCTGAATAATCAAATTCACACGCCTGACCAATGATGATTGGACCAGAACCAATGATTAATACTTTTTTAATATCTGTTCGTTTTGGCATATTTCTCCTTAATTATAAATATTGAAGTTCATATTTTTAGGTGCTTTTAATATGATTATCAAGCGGCGTCAATAACTTTATGAGTAAACGATCAGAAATTTTTTAGGTATATTGGAGGCATTTTTTTTGATTTCGACTTTATGTATGGGCAGGCCCCATAGCCGTCAGGTTAAGAATGTTCGATTCCGGCAAATTCACGCCCGCGTGGGGCTAAAAGCCCCACGCTACATAAATGAAAAGGACGCTGAAGCGCCCTCAACGTTCGGCATGCCGTGAGGGCGCTTCAGCGTCCTTTTGCCTTTTAATAAGTAGCGTGTGGCTTTAGCCACATGTGGGCGAACATTTGCAAAAGAATGAGCTTAACCTGACGGCAATGGGGCAGGCCCCTGTGCCTGCCCTTGAACAATAATCGAAAACGAACCTAAGGAACTCTCTGAAAATAAGGAATGCTTGAAAATTAAATTCCTCATTTACTTATGTGCCAAGAACGTGTAGGGGCGAACCTTGTGTTCGCCCTCGAACTAATAACGCTTTCGTACCTATGTACGATGGGCGAACACAAGGTTCGCCCCTACATCGGGCTGGCACATAAGTAAATGAGGAACTTATTTTTCGAGAATTCCTAAGTTCCTCATATAATAATTGTTCATTCTGTTTTTGAACCAGGATAACACAGAAGAAGATGAATAAGATGAAATCAAACACTTTTAATTCATCTTATTCATAATCAGCGTAATCCAGGTTCAAAATGAATAGAATTGACTCTTTCAGAAATGAGGAACTTATTATTTAAGTATTCCTAAGTCCAATGCTGAATGATTTGTATTCGTTCATAGGTTTGATTTCGGTTTTTGTTTGAGGGCAAACACAAGGTTTGCCCCTACACTCGTTTTCGGACGTATGTATATCCTCGGTTATTGAAAAATACCAAAACTTATAAACCTATACGAACCAGAGTTTGTATTCCTAAAAATGTTCAAAAACGCTCATGGGAGACGTAGACAGTTTTTCAACCATTGCTTTTTGAATTCGTGCCTCATGTTCAGATTTACGTTGACAGGCATTATGAATTTTTTCCAATAAAATGTCAATTTTACATGGTTTCAATAAAAAATCAAATGCCCCCTGTCTCATACCTTCAATGGCTGTTTCAACTGTACCATGCCCGGTCAACATGAGTACTTCAGTTAAAGGTTTTTGTTTTTTTACAGTCTTTAATACATCAATACCACTTGTTCCAGGCATTTGAACATCAAGAATCATGACATCAAAATTGAATTCTTTCAATTTTTCAAGCGCAGAATTGCCATCAAATGCCTTTGTGACATGAAAATTTCTGTTTCTAAGACGTTCGGCCAATATGTCAACAAATTCTATTTCATCATCAACTAAGAGTATTCTTGTATTCATAGTTCCCTCCTTAACATCAATGGGTTTGAACTGAATCAACCCCATTGGTGTAACTTTTTTATAGATTATGGTGATTGGGACATCAACACCGATTTGGCAGTTTCCACAAGACCATCAGGAAATCCTATGACCTGAAACATTACCATAAATCCAAGCACCCACATAATAACCAGGGAAATAATCCACAATATAAAGCCATACTTGATAAAATCAAAAGGGCTGATCATTCGTTGACCAGTATCTGAATATACACCCAGGCCATATACGATGGCATTGTTCGGTGTGCCTACAATTAAAAAGTGCGCAAATGATGTTGCAAATGCTGTTGCCAACCCAATCGCCCAGGGTTCACCCTGAACACCACTCATAATACCCATTGGCACGGCAATTGGCCCTAAAAGTGCAGTTGTTCCGGCATCAGACATAAAGTTGGTCATCAAACCAGAAAAAGAACTCATCCCAATCCACAATCCCAGGCCTTTTCCAAAACCAATGTAGTTCAATCCATTTAGAAAATTCTGCGCCAACCATAATGCAGCACCGGTTTCTTTTAGCAATGCGCCCAATGTTAACGCGCCGCAATACATAAACCATGCATCCCAGGAAATGCCAGACAATATTTTTTTCCAGTCCGCAATCTTGAAAACAACAGGTATAATTAATGCCAATAAGGCCGGGCCGCCAAGTCCAAGATCATGTCCACCAAAAATCCATAATATAAGGATTAAAACCATCATACCAAAAGCAACATTTTCCTGATAGCTCATTTTTCCCATTTCTTTGGTAGATTCCTTTATTGCCTGCAATCCTGGTGTCAAATCTTTTGTTTTAACATTTCGAAAAATAAACAACATATATAATGCCACAGCAAGTCCTAAAACAGGAGATAGCGGCAAACCATAAAGCATCCATTGACCAAAGCTCATGGGAACATTGTAGTCAGACCAAAAACCCATCATGATTACATTTCTTCCACCTGCTGCAGGTGATCCGACACCGCCGACGTTTAAAGCAAAACACAGGGAAAGCAGTAATAGTTTTGCCAATTCTGGATCATGTTCAATCTTACCGCGTGTTTTGTTTGATGAAACAGCTCCCATATAAACAGCAGCCATCACAGGTGCCATAAAAGCAGCCATTGCATGCGCAGAAATAAACGCTCCCAAAACTGACATTGAAACGCATAATACCACAATGGGGAGCATAAACCCACTGGTCCATCCCAATATCCATGTTGCAAGTCGTTTGTGAAGTCCTACGCCAATGACAGTAACGCCCATTGCAAGCACACCCAATAAAAATAATGGGGCATCACCTGCAAAGGTTTGTCCGATCATTTTCATGGGTAATAGTTTGAAAAAATAAGCAAAGACCGGCATTAAGATTCCCACAAGTCCGATGGGAAGGGCTTCTGTTGCAAAATATATAATCGCCATGGGGATCATTCCCAAAACCAATTTGGCTTTCCATGCAGCATGGTTTATATCGTTTGCAATATGCCAGTCGATCATCTTTTTTGCAATTTGTTGTTTTTCTACCAGATCAATCAGACTTTGGGGTGTTGGCAGAATAAAACCAATCACCAAAAAACAAATGGCACCTGTAATAAGCCAGAGCAATTTGTTCGATAGAATGCCTGGTTGATCGGAGACGATATCTTCATGCGCCATATCCACATCTCCTTTTATCATTTCAAGTTTATCAAATGGGCATTTTATGAACAAAAATGCCCGGTTTCATTTTTCTTTATTTGGATTTCGCATACGATCTGGCTGTTTCAAAATCGCCTGCTTCCGCAAAGGTTGCCGCAGTCATCACATCCTCAAATTTAGCCTGATACGCTGCGGACACAGTTTTCATCAGATCTGATATGGATACAGGTTTGCTCAGATATTCAAAGGCACCCAGACGACGCGCTTCCTCTTCATCTTTCTTTGAGCCATGACCGGTCAACATAACAATTTGAACACCTGGAAATGCTTTTTTTGTACGTCTCAGCAGTTCCATACCATCCATTCCAGGCATTTTTAGATCCAACACCATGACATCAGGAAGGTCATCATTCATGGTTTGCAAAGCCTCATCACCACCATAGGCAACCTTTGATTGAACTTCTCTCAATTGCATTCGCTCAGAAAGCGACTTTACAAATTCTTTTTCATCATCCACCAATAAAACTTTCATTTCTTTCATAATATCCTCCTTTTTATGTGACATTATTGTCTTTTTAAAAATGATTTTGCCATATCCGCTTCGCCGGCTTCCGCAAATGTTGCTGCGATAAATGTATTTTGAAATCGTTCCATAAGCGGAAACTTCGGCCTGCTCTTTATTTTAGAGTTTGAAGCTTCATGGATTTTTTCTAACAAAGCATCGAAATTTAATGGCATCAAGCAATCATCAAAAGCCCCCATTTTCATACCTTCAATAGATAATGACAATTGATTGCCACAATTAATCAGTAATACAGGAACTTTTAACGTTCTCATTTTTTTAAGCAGCACAATTCCACGATGCTTTAACTCAACCAGATTGAGCAATATGACATCAATGACATTAAATCCAAGACATTGGCGAATTTCTTTGAGTGTGTTTGCCCGAAAAATCTGCCATTGTTGTGTTGTTTTATGCTGCCTCAGCAAATCTGAAAACAATTTGCTTGATTCAACAACTAATATCCTGGTGCTCATATTTCGACTCACTTTGTTTTTTATTCATTTGTTTATTTGATACTGCAATGTGGGTGCCATATATTTATATCGTTTAATATCAATAAATTAAAATTTTTTACTTGACATTGAATAAAAATATGTTTTATAATGTTTCAAAATGGTTTGATTAAAAAGGATATTTTGAAACGTTTTAAGACGATAAATTTTTGATAAAATTTTTTAATTGTTGAACAGTTGAGAAGATTACATTGACAAGGATTAGAATTACGAATAATGAATATAGACTTTAAGATAAAGATTTTGGACTGCGTTGGCGCTTCGTCGATGTACTATAGTACTATCTCCTTGCGCCGCCTTGCCAAAATCATTATCTTAAAGTCTATAGATATAATTTTTTTTAAAAAAGGGCATTTAGGGTGCAATCTCAAAAAAATACCCCCAGGCACGTTATGGTACAAAAATCGCAAATAACCGGTTTGTTTTCTATACCTATAGAAATGGCAAAGCTGACAGATGAACTCCCAATAAGCATAGCCATTCTGGATAAAAACAGACAAATCGTTACTGTCAACAGCACCTTTGAAGCACTCACTGGTTTTTACCGAGATGATATTTGGAACATCCCCTGTTTTCATGTTACACGAAGTCGTTTGTGTATGCAAAAATGCCCAATGGCAAATGATATGCCGCTCAATGAATCCATATCCATTGAAACAGATATTATTAACAAAAGCAGGGAAATGATTCCTGTTCTGATAAACATTGCTCCAATACTGGATCATCAGGATGCGTGTATCGGGTATGTTCAATCAATTAAAGATCTGAGAGCTGTCAGGGAAAAGGCTGCGAATACACATCATGCATATGCTTTTGAAAACCTTATTGGTAAATCCACTGAAATGACAAAAATATTTCAACATGTGCCATTACTCGCACAAAGTGATTCAGCAATTTTGATCACTGGCGAAACAGGAACAGGAAAGGATATTCTTGCGGAAACCATTCATCAGGCATCCAATCGATCAAAAGCGCCTTTTGTAAAAGTAAACTGCGGTGCATTGCCTGAAACGTTGTTGGAATCTGAACTGTTTGGACATCAAAAAGGTGCATTTACAGGTGCGGTGGATAACAAACCCGGACGTTTTCGTCTGGCCCATAATGGAACGTTATTTCTTACAGAGATTGGGGATTTGCCTTTGTCGCTTCAGGTAAAACTGCTGACATTTCTGGATGATCAGGTTGTTTATCCATTAGGAAGCACCAAAGGGTTTCAAGCCAATGTTCGGGTGATCGCTGCCACACATCGGAATCTGGACCAGATGGTTAAAGAAAGAAAATTCAGGCAGGATTTAATGTTTCGATTAAATGTCGTGCGATTACATCTTCCACCCCTTAGAAACAGAGGCGCAGACGTGCGTTTAATTATGGATCATTTTGTTCATGAGTTTTCATCACGCTTTAATAAACAAATATGCGGATTATCCAAAGATGCGTTACACAAATTACAGGAATACTCTTTTCCTGGTAATGTACGTGAACTTAGAAATTGTATTGAGTATGCGATAAATATTTGCACAAATAAAGAAATCCAGCTTTCGCATTTACCCGCATATATTGCTGAATCAGAATCTGATATGAATGACCCTCTTTCTGATATTTCTGAGCCCGCTTCATGGGTAATGCCTGTTACGCAGAACAATACATCAAATGAATTTCAAAAATGGTCTGACATGGAAAAAAGTATGATTTTATCTGCCTTAGTTAAAGCAAAAGGGCGTCGTCAAAAAGCAGCAGAACTTTTGGGATGGGGACGCAGCACCCTTTGGCGAAAAATTAAACAATATGGATTGGATCAGTGAAAATGAAGAAAAGTAAAATATTAATCCCGCTTTTTTCTGATCAGATTGCACCACGATTTGATCTGGCCACGAATGTATGTATTGTAATTATTGAAGACAATTTATTTCAACAGAAAACAGTTGTACTGCCGCGACCATCAGCAGAAGAACTTTCTTACTATATTCTTACTGAAAAAATTGATACTCTCATTTGTGGTGGTATTGAAGATGAATACTATCAATATTTAATTTGGAAAAAGGTCAACGTGATCGACAATGTCATTGGTTCATGTGATACTGTTATAAAACATTTGCGTACCACATTACCATCTTCAGGAGATATTTTTAGATAAGGAGGCCATATGAAAATAAATATTTTGAAATATTTTAACATAAAAAAAAATCTACAGCGGCTGTTTGAAATAGATTCATCAGCAAATCGCTATGATCATTTTCGTCGTAATATTCGAATTATCATGATTATTCTGACTTTGTTTCCATTAACTATCATGGCGCTGATTAATTATCATCAATTCTTAAAAAGCTTAAAGCATGAGATTATTACGCCAGAAAAGGTATTGGTCAACAAAACACGTCATTCCATAGAATTTTTTTTAAAAGAAAGGTTGTCTCTGTTAAAATCCATATCGCATATGTATACTTACGAAGAGTTAGCTGATATTAAGCGACTCAATCGAATTCTTTATGTTCTAAAAAAAGAGTTCAGTGGTTTTGTTGATTTAGGCATTATTGATGGTAATTCTGGAAATCAACTTTGTTATTCAGGGCCATATAATTTAAAGGGAAAAAATTATAGAGATCAAAGCTGGTTTCAGGAGGTTAATTTAAATGGGACATATATCAGCGATGTCTTTATGGGGTATCGAAAATTTCCACATATTGCAATTGCAGTACAGCATTTTGAAAATAGCGGTCGTTCATGGGTCATCCGAACGACAATTGATACGAAAATGTTTGATAATTTCATTGCTGCCATGCAATTGGGTGCTAAAGATGATGCCTTTATCCTGAATAATAATGGCGTCTTTCAGACAAATTCAAGGATGTTTGGGGATGTTTTGGAGCATTGCCCGGTGCATATTCAAACCTCAGGTCATTCAACTTACATCTTAGAAACCCGGGACAAAGATGGCAATGATTTATTCATAGCCTATACCCATTTTAGCTATCCTGATTATACCCTGGTATTTGTAAAATCACATGCTGTTGCATTACGAACATGGTTTGCGCTAAAAAGTGATCTTTTTTGGGTGTTTTTAATTGGTTCAGTATTGATCGTCATCATGGTGTTCCAATTAACCAATGTCATGGTCACTCGAATTAAGGAAGCCGATCAAAATCGAGAACTGGCTTTCAGAGAATTAGAACATCATCGAAAATTATCCTCTATTGGACGACTTGCTGCCGGTGTTGCCCATGAAATAAACAATCCCATGGCAATAATCAATGAAAAAGCAGGGTTAATGAAAGACTTAATCGCATTTCAACCGGAGTTCAAAAATAAAGAAAAATTCGTTGCCCAGATAATTGGTATTTTGAAATCTGTCAAGCGATGTCGGGATATTACACATCGGTTGCTTGGCTTTGCTAAACGAATGGATGTTCAAATTGAAACCATCGACTTAAATGAACTCATTGAAGAAGTCCTGAGTTTTTTAGAGCGTGAAGCGCTTTACAAAAATATTGAGATAAAGTTAAATCTGTCTGATGATCTACCCGGAATTGACTCTGATCGGGGTCAACTTCAACAAGTTTTTCTCAATATAATCAATAACGCAATGGCAGCAATCGAAGAAGGCGGATTAATTATCATTACGACGATGGAGAAAGAAAAAGAAGCTGTGGTCGTATCAATACAGGACAATGGATGTGGCATGTCTGAAGAAACATGTCGAAAGATTTTTGAACCATTTTTTACGCAAAAACAGGATGGTACAGGTTTGGGGCTTCCCATAACCTATGGTATTATCAAAAAATTGGGTGGCAATATTGAAGTAAAAAGCAAAATCAATGAGGGAAGCACTTTTTATATCACTTTGCCACTTAAATCAACGAATTAACATTGGAGGAATCGAATGAAAGAACTGAAAATATTACTTGTCGATGACGAACATGAATTTGTGACCACTCTTGCCGAACGTTTGGAGATAAGAAATTTGAGTGTATCTGTGGCAATGGATGGTGAAACTGCGCTCGGAATTGTAGAAAAGGACTTACCGCAAGTCATTGTTCTTGATGTGATGATGCCCGGACTGAATGGTCTGGATGTATTGGAAAGAATCAAGTCCATTGATAAAAGGATACAGGTCATTCTATTGTCAGGGCATGGGGCAACAAAGGATGGTATCAAAGGGTTGAAACTGGGAGCATTTGATTTCCTGATCAAACCCATTGATATTGATGAGCTGATTATTAAAATTAATGAAGGATGGAATAAATACTGTGAAAGTGAATAACACCCAAAAGGAACTGGTCTTTTTTGGCAAAATAACTGCCAGCACGACCCATGAAATTAAAAATGTTTTGGCAATCATACAGCAATCATCAGGCCTTTTAGAAGACTTTTTGGATATGCCTGATAGTGATGATTTTAAACATAAGGACCGATTTATTTCTACCTTAGATCGCATTCAGACACAAATCCAGCGGGGAATCGGTATCACTTCCAATTTAAATCATTTTGCACACAGCCCGGATAATGAGAAATCCCATATTGATCTCAATGAATTGATTCAGCAATTAAGCTTGCTTGCCTCTCGTTTTGCAAAACTCAAAAAAGTTTCGTTATCCACAAAATTGAATGAAATACCATTGAATGTTTATGCGAACCCGGTTCATCTACAAATGCATATTTTTAATGCCATTGAAATTGTTTTGCAACATATTGAAGATGGCACTTTGACTTTGAGCCTCGCACAGGACAAACAAATCAAGTTGCATCTGCATCATGATCTTATGACTGAAGATCAATTGAATGATATTTTAAGCAGTGAGGAATGGGTTTTAGTTCAGAAGGATTTATGTCGGATGGGAATAGAGACTGGTTTGGGGCGTATTCCCAAAAACTCGGTCTTTTGATTTGAACAAATACCAATAACATAGGTTTGATATCTGTATTTGTACAACCTTATTTTGAAGATATGGGGATCGAGTACACCTTTTTCCACAATAGTATCATCAAACCCCCAAGGAAATATCAAGGAGTCATAGAAATGAAATGGATTCTTTTTCTTTGTTTTCTATTCTGCCCGGGATGTGGAGACAATGAACCTGTTGTGAAAGTTGATTTAACTGTAAAAAAGCGCGTAATACTCAAAGAGGAGCCTGATATTGTCACCTATGCCTATCTTCCACAATATTCCCATACAGTATCTTATACACGTCATCATGCTCTTATTCAGTATTTACGAAAAGAAACCGGTCTTAATATTAAACAGATATTTCCTGATACATTTGATCAACATATGAAAATGGTCGGTCAGAATGAAATAGATATTTCATTTTCTAATCCATTTATCTATGTAAAAATTGCAGGTCAATATGGCGCAAAGGCATTTGCACGCATTGTAGAATTTTCAAGAAAGGATAATTTCAGAGGACAGATCATCTGTAGAAATGATAATAATGCCATACAAACCATAGCGGATTGTCATCAAAAAAGCTGGATCGCTGTTGATTCAACCTCAGCCGGCGGATACCTCTATCCATTGGGATATTTTATTGATCATGGTATTTGTAAAAAGGATTTCAGGGAAATTGTTTTTGCACCTGGCCCTGGTGGAAAGCAAGAAAAGGTTATACTTTCGGTGTATGCTGGAAAATATGATATTGGAACAATACGTGAAGGCGCGCTGGATGTGGTGTCAACTAAAATTGATATTAATAAAATACGTATTATTGCTGAGACCAGGCCTTATCCAGGTTGGGTGTATGCTGCCAGGAAAAATTTACCTGAGAAGATTGTTACAATATTAAAACAGGCTTTTGAAAAGCTTGATTTTAACAACAAAGATCATCACAAAATATTAGAAGATGCCAATTTTATTAAGGTGATCGCGTCCGATGATTCCGATTTTAACTCTGTACGAGAATTAACCGCCAAGCTGGGTGTCAACCTTGAGGAATAAATGAAAATGGGATTTCGAAGTAAAATATATTTTGGCTTTTTTTCTCTGCTTCTGATTCAGGGACTTGTTATGTTTTTGTGGGTCAGCCAGGTCATGAAAGATTCTTTGCTTGAAGAAATAAAGAGCCGCGGTATTTCAGTGGGAATCACGCTTTCTGCACGCATGGTAGAACCTTTGCTGGCTGTTGATTTTTTAAGGATGAAGGTTCTTGTTGATGAAGCGGTTCACCTGGGCGATGATATTTTTTATGCCTTTGTCCTGGACAAAGCAGGTAATCCAGTCATCCACACATTTGAAGATGGTTTTCCAATTGAACTGCTAAAAGTAAACAATGTTTCAGATTATCAGAAAGGATCCATGCAGCTTTTAGATACCGGGGTTCAATTAATATTCGATTATGCTGTTCCGGTACTCATTAATGATAATCGCCTGGGAACAATAAGGTTGGGCCTTTTCCGCACACGTGCCGAAAATGCAGTGAACAAAATTCTGATTTCTGCTGTCGTAATTATTGTGATCGCAATATTCATTGCATGTGTTGTGGGTACATTGCTGCTTAATCCTGTCACAAAAAGCATAAAAAAACTTTATGATTCCTCTGAGCAGGCCTTACGTGGAAATCTTGATGTGAGAACCGCCCCAGCATTGAAAAAGAACTGCTGGGATATTATGAAATGTGATCAGGACAATTGCCCGGCATACAAAAACCTTCATCACAGGTGCTGGTATACAGCCGGTACGCTTTGTCCAACCTGTGTTGAAGGTGAATATGCCAAAAAAATTGATTCCTGTAAGTTGTGTCAGGTTTACAAGAAATGTTCAGGTGATGAAATTCAAAGTCTGGCTGAAAGCTTTGATGCAATGACACTCTCCTTAAAAGGAAACCTTTCTGACCTGAAACGCGCTGAAAACATATTAAATGAACAAAAAAACCTGCTTCAGACAATTCTGGATGCCATTCCTGATTTTATATCCCTACAGGATGATAAAGGCTGTTATGTGTCTGTTAACCGGGCTTTTTGTGAAATGTTGAATAAAGGCAAGGATAACATTACAGGCAAAATGAATGATGATTTGTTTTCCGAAACCCAGGCAGAATCCTTTAACAAAGAGGATCAAATTATTCTTGAAACAGGCAATCTCATTTCAAAAGAATATAAAATAGAAGGATCAAAAGGCGCAAAGTGGCTGCATGTCGTAAAAATCCCTGTCTTAGAAGCAGAAAACAGGGTAAAGGGAATTATTTGCAGCGGCAGAGATATTACACAGCTTAAAGCTGTCCAGGAACAACTTACCCATGCACAGAAAATGGAGTCAGTCGGACGTCTGGCTGCCGGTGTTGCGCATGAAATCAACACGCCCCTTGGTATTATTCTTGGATATGCCCAAATTTTGTTAGAAGATGTTGAAAAGGATGGCGATATTTATGCGGATTTGGTAACGATTGTTAAACAGACAAAAAATTGCTCCAGGATTGTAAAAGATCTCTTGAATTTTTCCCATTCATCTAAAAGTATTATCAGTAAATTTGATATCAATCATGCCATTGCCGAGGTTATCAGTGTCGTTGATCATACATTCAGATTGAACCATGTTATTGTAGAACATCAGCACTATGAACCCTCTTTGTTCATGAAAGGTGATAAAGAAAAACTCAAGCAGGTATTTATAAATCTTTTGAACAATGCATTCGATGCCATTAAACAAAAGGGCAGGATCTGTGTTAGAACCTGGAAAACAGAAAGCAAGATCAAAATATCCATTTCAGATACTGGTCATGGAATTGATACAGAAGATATTAGAAAAATTTTTGAACCCTTTTACACTACCAAAGGGCCTGATAAAGGCACTGGACTTGGATTATCAGTAACGTTTGGTATCGTAAAAGAGCATAAGGGAACCATAAATGTTTTTTCCCCGCCCTTATCAACAGAAACACAGGGTACAGAGTTTATTGTCGAACTCCCCTATAAAAATGGAGTATAAAAGTAAATGGCTGATATTATAGCATTAGATGATGTTTTGGATGCAGTAAATCTTATTAAGAGAATTCTTGGAAGAAAAGGACATACTGTTATTCCTTTTACTGAAGAAGAAGATGCCATCAGATTTGTGGAATCAAATAAGGTTGATCTGGCCATTCTTGATATCAAATTAAAAAAAATGAGCGGTGTTGAGGTCTTGGAAGAGTTGAAAAAAAGGATGCCCTCAATCAAGGTGATCATGCTGACAGGCTATCCCACCATTGAGACAGCCAGGGAGTGTATAAATCTGGGCGCCAGTGAATATTGTGTGAAACCGATTGATAAGTATGAACTTGAAGAAAAAGTAGCACATGTACTTAATATTTAATTAGAGTTACTGTACATTCCCAGGCCGCCGCCTGGGAATGTACAAAAATGTTAACTATGAAATGAAGAATGCTTAAAGATCTTCATTTTTGGCTTCATCATCAGGAGGCGCAGATGATTTAGGGACAATGCTTTCAATATCATCATCCTCTTCTAAAAAACCATCCTCCATTTCATCATCTGAAAGATCATCTGTCAGTTCAGAAAGTTCATCTTCAATAATATCTTCTTCTTCAGGCTCTTCTTTTTCTATGGGTTTATCTTCAATATCTTCCCAATTCAAAAACAATTCATTGACAGTTTCATCAGTTTCTTTCAGTAATTGGATCAAAATATTCGCAATAGATGTAGCAAGTTCATAGGGTGGAAATAAATTGTTGGTACGAATCGCACCGATCACTTCCATCATGTCTTTATCAATAACACTGGCCAATTGTTCTACTGAATATTTTTCTTCAGTTGTTTCAATAAACTGGCCTTCCCATTCCATTTGTTCTGTTATGAAAATATGATCTTTTTTGTCGTTATAAGAAATTTTATATCGTTGTTTCATTAAGAACTCCTGTTTTTCTTAAATTAGATGATGGTCTCCAATCTCACATGATTTATAAACACAATCGGCCATCAACAATGGTTTGCATCACCTTTCCTTGAACAGTCCATCCCTCAAAGGGGGTATTCCTGCTTTTGGACTGAAATTGTTTTGCCGACAGGGTGTGTTTCACTGACATATCGATAATTGTTAAATCGGCAGGAAATCCGCTTGCAATACTTTTTTCTGGCAATTTCATTATTGTTGCGGGTTTGATTGACATGGCCTCAATGAGTTGAGAAAGGGTCAATACATTATCATGAACGAGTCTCAACCCTAAAGGGAGACTTGTTTCAAGGCCAATAATGCCATTGGCAGCCTGATCAAAGGGCACCATCTTTTCAAGATCAGAATGCGGTGCATGATCTGTTGCGATGGCGTCAATAACACCATCTGCCAGGGCTTGTCGTATTGCCGCTCTGTCGGTTTCAGTCCTTAAAGGCGGATTCATTTTAGCGTGTGTGTCATACTCTAAAACAGCCGAATCTGTCAATGTAAAATAATGCGGTGCGGTTTCTGCTGTTACTGGAAGTCCTTTATCTTTAGCAATTTTGATGGCTTCAACAGATTGCGCAGTACTGACGTGAGCAATATGCAAACGCGCACCAGTTAATTCGCATAGCGCAATATCTCTCATCACCATCACGCTTTCGGCAGCATTAGGTATGCCTGCAAGGCCCATGCGGGTAGAAATAACACCTTCATTCATGACACCATCAGCCAGCCTTAAATCCTCGCAATGCGATACAATTAAAGCATCAAAACTTAAAGCATATTCCATTGCGCGTCTCATCAACTGGGGATTTGATACTGGATGTCCATCATCGGTAAAAGCGCATGCGCCAGCCTCCAGAAGCAAGCCCATTTCAGTCAAACCCTTTCCTTTGCTGTCAGGACTGATTGCTGCAACAGGATGAACACGTGTGCCTTTGAAAGACCGAGACTTTTCAATGATGAATGTTGTAATTTCTGGTTGATCATTTACTGGTTTTGTATTGGGCATGCAGCATACATCAGTAAAGCCGCCGCGTTTAGCCGCTTTGCATCCAGATTCAATTGTTTCTTTGTATTCATGCCCGGGTTCACGTAAATGAACATGAATATCCACAAGCCCCGGACAAATCATTTGATCCTGTGCATTATACACATGGTCTGTTTCATCCCTTTTAAAAGGTGCCTGAGACAATTCATTGGGTGGTAATACCGCAACAATTTTATTGCCTTCGATATAAATATTGCGCGCATCGTTAAGGGATTGTTGTGGATCAATAACTGTGCCATTTTCAATTAGAGTGCGCATTTCTGGTTCCTCCCATGAGTAAATAAAGCAATGCCATTCGAATGGCAACACCATTCGTGACTTGTTTCATAATTAATGAATCTGAACAGTCTGCAACATCTGATGACAATTCAACGCCTCGATTGATTGGGCCGGGATGCATAATAAACGCATTTTTATTCATTGATTTGAGACGTTCGTAAGACAGGCCATAAAAGTTTGCATATTCTCGCTCGGTAGGAAAGAAGAAATTGCTTTGACGCTCTTTTTGAATTCTAAGCGCCATAATGATATCTGCATTGGAAACAGCATCCTCAAGGGATTTCGAAACATCAGCACCCAGTTTGTCGATGCCATTTGGAATCATCGTACAAGGTGCTGCTACTGTAACTTTCGCTCCCATTTTAGTAAATCCAATGATATTTGATCGGGCAACACGGCTATGAAAGATATCTCCGATTATTGATAATTTAAGACCTTCGATTTTACCCAATGCTTCACGAACAGTCATCATGTCTAATAAACATTGGGTTGGATGCGCATGCATGCCATCACCTGCATTAATCACTGATGCATGTAACAAGTGCCTGGATACAAAATGCGGTGCCCCAGATGCTGAATGACGCATGACAATTATATCAGGATTCATAGCCTGTAGGGTGTTCACTGTATCAAGGAGCGTTTCGCCTTTGGTCATACTGCTGGTTGATGCTGAAATGGAAAAGGTGTCGGCACTCATGCGTTTGGCAGCAATTTCAAAGGATGTTCGGGTACGTGTGCTGGGTTCATGAAAAAAATGAACAATGGATTTTCCACGAAGCGTAGGCACTTTTTTTATGGGCCGATTGGATATATCTTTCAGTGTCATAGCGGTATTGATAATATAATCAATTTCTTGTGTTGACAATGATGCCATATCCAATATATGTTTTTGATGAAAATGGTTCATTTTTATTCCTGAATGAATGATGGGTTATTTGAGCAAATGACCCAATCGGCCCCAGCGCACATCAATATTTAAAAAACTGGGTAACGACCAATCAAATTCGCTTGTATCCCAAGAAAAATATACGAGAAAGGCTTTACCTTTCAGAGCTTCTTTCCCGACAAAGCCCCAAAATCGACTATCATAGCTATGATCCCGATTATCTCCCATTACAAAGATGGAATCATCGGGTACTTTTACCGGGCCATAATTATCACGCGGTCGATTCATTAATGGCGAACCTCTTGTGTCGTTAAAGAATGCACGCGAATCATCCTTCTTTTCCCCATTGATATAGACGACCTTGTTTTTTATTTCCACCATATCCCCGGGTAATCCAATTACACGTTTTATATAATCTTTCTGGGGTTCTTTGGGACATTTAAACACCACAATATCGTAATAATCTGGATCCGCCCCTGGTATAATGGTTGTGTTCACAAAGGGAAGTTTTACCCCATAGATGAATTTACTGACCAAAATGTGATCACCTATTAACAGTGTGGGGATCATAGAACCTGAGGGAATTTTAAACGCCTGCACAATAAATGTACGTATGAACAGCGCAAGAATAATTGCAATAATGATGGCTTCAACATTTTCACGTATTTTTCCTTTTTCAGGCTTTTCTTTTTGTGATGCATCTGATGGCGTTGATAATTTGTCTGATTTTGATTTTTTTTTCAATCGTTTTTTATCCTAATAATAAAAATTATTATAAATTTTGCTGAGAAGCGCCCAACAAAAAAGTACCTTCCTGAATCCAATTCTTTAATGTAGAGGCAATTTCACGCGCTCGAACCATTGAGGATAAAGGCACAGTAGGAATGGTTTTACCTTTAATCTGTATCTGCCCCTGTTTTAGTTCAGCATAACTGACATGGCCATAATGTTTGTTTTTCCTTGCAGGTTGATCATGGCAGTAATCAATAATCTGCGTGTATAAATCTGAATCAGATACCGATGTAAACTTTGCCATGTCTTCATTCAGAATAGGAATGGGGATACCAAGACCAACAGCAAGTGAACACCCATACCCCAATATTGAAATACCAACCAGCCATCGAGAATCCATTTGTTTAAGATCACCCATTACAAAAAGTGTTCCAGCAGGTTGCATCGGCGTTTGATTGGGCGCTCTTTCAACATTTGTGCGATGTTGTGTGCCATAAAATGTGACATAACCAACACCACCGCCCAAAAAAATACGTGTTCCAATGCCAATTGTTTTGAAAAGCGGATCATTAAAAAGCGGGCTGAGTTCACCCGCTGAACAATAATTGGCATTTCCAATGTGTGGTTTTAAAACACCCAGATAGGTGTATAGGGTTCGCTTACCCGTGTTGATTGCACAATTATAATTCTGATACGCATTTCTTGGATTGGTCAGTGTTGCCATTGGAATGTCGCTGAGTTTCACTTTTCGTTCAATGGAACGATTGGGATAACAATCTGTTCCATAACCAGATGCCTGTATTGTCACACGTTTTCCATCAACCAGATCCTGAATAACATGCCCACCACCATAATTGAATTCGCCAGGATACGCCTTATTAAGCGGGTCATCACTGCAAGGTTCTGTAGCACCAAGATAACAGTCTACCGCTGCAATACCGCCATAAGCAGGGACATTGTTAATTTTCACTTCTGAAGCTCTAATCGGTGGATCAGAATGCCCAAAATTGATAAATACGCCTGATGAACACATGGGCGCAAATGTACCTGTTGTTACAATATCAACATCGTGTGCAGCATCAGCAGTACCATTCTCTCTTACAATGTTGATCATTTCTTCAGCAGTGACAACAACGACATTGCCTTTTTTGATCTTTGCGTTGATTTCATCGTAGGTTTTTTGAATTTTCTTTTTTTTCATTTGTTTTCTCTTCAAACCTGATATACCCGACTGATTGGAAACGATTATAAAAACGTATTCCTATAGACTTTAAGATATAGATTTTGGACTGCGTTGGCGCTTCGTCGATGTACTATAATAGTACTATCTCCTTGCGCCGCCTTGCCAAAATCTTTATCTTAAAGTCTATATTACAAACCATTATTAATCAAGTCTTTCACTGATTCAATTTTGTTCATAATGTTGTAGTTAATCCAGTTTCTGTCCCACCATTCAAGTGGATTGGTGAAGATGCCTTTTATCAGTATACTGAAATGGAGATGATCACCTCCAGCAAGGCCAGTCGTTCCAGTATGTCCAATAATATTACCTTTTCTGACATCGTTACCCGGTTCGACCATAATGCGGTTTAAGTGAGAATATAGTGAAAACAGACCAAAACCATGATCTATAATCACACTTCGACCAAATATGCCAACTCGGTCGGCAAAAACCACAACACCATCATTGGATGCAGGAACTGGAGAATGATATGTAGAGGCAAGATCAATACCGAGATGTGTCTGATGGTCTACAACCTTACTTTGATAATGATAGGTGCGTCGATCTCCAAAACCTGCTCGGGTTGCAGATTTGGGCAATCTGAGAAATGTATTTCTCCAAAACAAAATATTTTTGGATTCCTGGCAAAGAGATTGAATTTTTTTTACATTGGCCGAACGTTCTTTTTGGTTTACTTTTAAAAATTTATCAACCAGACGATCTTCTGAATCAAAATATTTCGAGAATTCAGGCATTTTTTTTCTTAAAAAACGATCTGTTATGCGGATAATATCTTGCTTGAATCGTTTTTTACGAATATTATAGGTAATCGGTGTACGTCCCTGATTGTGGGCCTGATCCTCAGCCTGAACATAAATTTCTGTACTCGGGCCTTGATCGTGTGAAATGGCAATAAATGATGTATAAACCAGTTGATCTTTAAACATGCCGGACATACCAGGAAAAAAGTGATTTCCTACTTTTACGCCATTCGTGGTATCAGTTTCTGAAACGCGATAAATGACAAGTCCTGCACCGCCTTGATTAAAATGGTGTTTACTGGACATAACTTCAATTTTGGGATGGGTAGTATCAATGGTCAGTTCCTTTTCAATATATGCATTATTGCCCTTAAAATAATTCCTCCAGGAACAATCCCATACCGCAATTCTCAAAATGCCATTGCCATCAGGAAAAAAATGCGTTTTGGGCTCCAATGAGAATTGAAATTGATGTTGATTATCAGTGCTTTTACCTTTCCATATGTCAACAGAAAATGTTTTTTCATAGAAAACCGCTTCTTTTTTTTCCAGTCGAAAACCCACCCAGATTTTCCGAAGGCCGGTTTTCTTATCAGATACCTGCACCGATATCTGTGTATTCATTCCACAAAATTTTGGGCAATCCATTAATTTTATCTCAGGTGCATCACCCTCAAATCTGAGGAACAATGCCCAAGCGGCAAAGCCAATAACAAGCAGGCATAATAATAAAACAAATCTTGTTTTTATTTTTTTTAACCTGGATTCCTTTGTTCGCATAAATCGTTTAGATTGAAAACTCATTTGAAAAACACAACGTATTTTTTTTGCAATATTTTGCAAATGTTAAAATGAAAAATTGAATTAAATACCATCATTCGAATGAAAAGGCGCATCAATTATAATATTGAATTTGCCCAAACAATCCGATGAACATAACAGTTTCTTGATAATTAATCAAGAATGTTTTTTATTGAATGTCATATCACATTGGATGGTTAAACGAACAAGAAATCAAAAACTTAAAAAAAAAATTTTTTCTCTTTCAAAAATGATGCCGTTTTGATAATATTCACTAAAAATTATTCATGAAATTACGATAATTATTTAATCATTCATGGAGGAAGCATGTCTCAAGTAGTTGGAAAAGATAATTGGGTTCTGGGCAATGGACGTCCATTGGTCTTTATTGGAGGCCCATGTGTGTTGGAAGATATTAGTATTTCAATAGAAATTGCCACTTATCTAAAAGAATTGACACAACGTCTTGAAATTCCTTTTATATTTAAGGCATCTTTTGATAAGGCCAATAGAACGTCAATTCAGTCCTTTCGTGGACCAGGACTTCAAAAAGGTTTAAAAATTCTGGATCAGGTAAAATCGCGCCTTGATGTACCTATCCTTTCGGATATTCATGAAATTTCTCAGGTTGCACCCGCTTCAGATGTTTTAGATATCATGCAAATTCCAGCTTTTCTATGCCGACAAACCGATTTATTAGAATCAGTTGCACAGACACAAATTTGTATCAATATTAAAAAAGGGCAATTTTTAGCGCCCTGGGATATGTCACAGGTTGTCAACAAAATAACCGAACATGGAAATACAAAAATTCTGTTGACTGAACGCGGCACATGTTTTGGCTATAATAATCTTGTTGTGGATATGAGAAGTTTACAAATAATGAGAAATTTGGGATACCCGGTTATTTTTGATGCCACACACAGTGTTCAGCTGCCAGGAGGTTCTGGAACCTGTTCAAGCGGTCAACGTGAGTTTGTACCAGTCCTGGCCAGAGCGGCTGTTGCTGCTGGGGTTGATGCTGTTTTTATGGAGGTATATCCAAATCCTGAAAAAGCAAAATGTGATGGGCCAAACTCTGTTTATCTGGATCACCTTGAATCAATTCTTAAGCAATTAAAAGCTATTGATACCATTGTGCAAAAATAATTGAATTTCAAGATGTTATTACTCAATGCATCATTCAGCACGAGCAGTTATATTTGCTACATATAGACTTTAAGATAAAGATTTTGGACTGCGTTGGCGCTTCGTCGATGTACTATAGTACTATCTCCTTGCGCCGCCTTGCCAAAATCTTTATCTTAAAGTCTATAGGTCTATAAGTTTTGATATTTTTCAATAGCCGAGAATATACATATGTTTAAGAACGAATGAGGGGCCAAACCTTGTGTTTGCCCTTCGACAAAAAACCGGAAACGCGCCTATGTCCAAAACCAATGTGTTTAATTACGACAATAGGTTTGATCTCGGTTTTTGCTCAAGGGCAAACACAAGGTTCGCCCCTACATCGGGCTGGCAATTAATTAAATGGGGAACTTATTTTTCGAGTTTTCCTAAGGAATTTAGAAATTTTTAAACATTCCTAAGGAATTCTTATGTGAGATTTAACATTATCTGAGGTTCTATGTGGCGATTTTCGGTAAAAATTTTTCTGATTATAACAATTGTAATTGTTGTTGGTGGAATTATATGCATTTTAACCAGTTATCGCTATTTGTTTCATCATGAACAACAGATTGATTCATCAATAGAATCTCATATTGATATTGGACTAAAAAAAGTTCACCATGTTGCAATAAAAAGTGGAAAAAAGTTATGGGATTTATCCTCTGAATCTGTACAACGATTTAATGCGAAAAACCATGTATCACCGCTAACATTGACCATGTATCCACATTCGGGAAAAACCATTGAGCTGACAGCCGGACATGGAACTGTCAATGATAATAAAAATATTGAAATAGAAGACAATATTCTTATAAAACAACCGCCCTGGCAATTTGTTTGTGATTCCTTAATATATTCTTATACCCGACATGAGATTATTGGAAAAAACAACATTGCGATAACTGGTTGCGGACTGACAATTACAGCAAAGGCCATGTTTTATAATTTAAGTGATGACAAACTTACAATTGCTGATTCAGTCTCACTTACTGTTACACAACCGACTGAAATAGATAAAAGGCATTCAAAATGAGTATGGAACGATTTAAATCCATTGCATATAATCAAAAGATCTGCTGCATATTTCTTATGACAATGTTTTTGTTCTTGATGTTTGGGGTGGGTTTCGCAGAAATGCATAACGCACAGCACCCTGTTCATATTCAAGCAGATAAAATGATCGCAATGCCTCAAAAACAATATGTTGTCTTTAAGGGAAATGTAAGAGTGAATCAGGACAACGTACAACTTATTTCTGATGAACTCAACGTGTACATGAACTCTTCTGGTAAGACTGTTTCCATAACCAAAGAATCAGTGAAAAAAATTAATGCAATTGGACATGTAAGAATAAAATGGAATGAATATCGAATTGAAGCGGACACTGCTGTATATCTTCCATCCAGCAATAAAATGGTGGTATCAGGGAATATGGCGCATTTATATCAGGGAAATAATAATATCGCGGGTTCACGTATTATTTTAAATTTAACAACTGAGCAAATTGAAATCTCCAGTAAAAAGGGTGAACAGGTTGAAGCAATTTATGAGTTTTCTGATCAGGAAATCGATAAGCTTAAATAGACAAAAACAAACGTCTGAGTTAATTTATCGAATAATAATAATTTAATATTGTGTTTTTTTATAAATCCATATAAGATGTTTTTAATTATGGCCACGTTATCAGTTCAGAATTTAACAAAAATATATAATAAAAAGCCTACTGTGAATTCAGTCAGTTTATCCCTTGGTGATGGTCAGGTGGTGGGTCTGCTTGGACCAAATGGTGCGGGAAAAACCACAACATTCTATATGACAGTTGGTTTGATTCGCCCAACAGCGGGTCATGTTTTTGTCAATGATGAGGATATTACAAAAGCGCCCATGTATGTCCGCTCTCGAAAAGGACTGGGCTATTTGCCTCAGGAAGCTTCTGTCTTTCGTAAATTGAGTGTTGAAGATAACATATTGGCTATTCTGGAAACTTTGGATATGTCCAGAGAAGAACAGCTTAAACAGACAGATTATCTGCTTGAAGAATTAGGCATTACACATATCCGAAAAAATAAAGGATATATGTTATCCGGGGGCGAACGCCGACGCTTAGAGATTTCACGTGCACTTGCAACCAATCCAATGTTTATTTTGCTTGATGAACCTTTTGCTGGTGTTGATCCACTGGCTGTTGTTGATATTCAAAATATCATCAAACAGTTGACAAAGCGTGGCATTGGTATTTTAATTTCTGATCACAATGTTCGCGAAACATTAGGAGTATGCGACAGTGCATATATTCTGTCAGAAGGAAAAATTATTGAGTCTGGATCTCCAGAACATATTGCATCGAGTGAAATTGCTCGAAAAATTTATTTGGGAGATTCTTTTCGACTGTAACAGCATAATCAAACATTATCGTTTGTATAATTATTAACAATAATCAAAAAGAAATTTTAAATATGGCATTGGAACTCCAACAGCAACTCCGCCTGACGCAACAATTAATTATGACCCCACAATTGCAGATGGCGATTAAATTATTACAACTTTCCCGACTTGAGTTGATGGAAATGATTTTCCAGGAAATGGAGGAAAATCCAACCATTGATGAAGTAGCAGATATTTCCACGGGAGAGGCCGATGACAAATCCGACGTGTCATCCGAAGAAGTCAAAGAGGTCACAGTTGAAGACAATCTACAACATGAAATAGACTGGAACAATTATATTGATGAATACAGTTCTTCTGGAAATGTCAGCTATGAACCTGAAGAAAGGGACACACCACAATACGAAACCTTTGTTACCAGGCGTAAATCTTTGGATGAACACCTGTTGTGGCAATTACTGATGACATTCCCAACAAAAGAAGAAGAGGCGATTGGAAGTTTAATTGTGGGTAATATTGATAACAATGGCTTCCTGACCACAACGCCTGAAGAAATCTCTGAAGAAAATGGGTATCCTATTGAAACTGTAAACAAAGTCCTTTCATTGATGCAATCATTTGATCCAGTGGGTGTTTGTGCCAGAAATCTTGAAGAATGCCTGATTATTCAAGCCCGACATGTGGGTTTGAATAATTCAATTGTTACCGAAATAATCAGGAATCACTTGACACATCTTCAAAACAAAAATTATAATGCAATTTGTCGTGCGTTGAAAAAAGATCTTAAAGATGTTATTCTTGCTGCTGATGTTATCAGAAGTCTGGAACCGAGGCCGTGTCATCAGTTTAACAATGATGAATCTCAGTATATCAGCCCGGATATTTTTGTTTATAAAGAAGGGGATGAATTTGTTATTGTTCAAAATGATGATGGTATGCCGCGCTTAAAAGTCAGTCCATTTTATAGGGATGCCCTCAGACAGGACAGTCAGGTTTCTGGAAATGCAAAAAATTATATTCAGGAAAAATTGCGGTCTGCGACATGGCTTATCAAAAGTATTCATCAAAGACAACGAACCATATACAAGGTTATGGAAAGTATCGTGCGATTTCAAAGAGAGTTCTTTGAAAAGGGAATTGCATTCTTGAAACCGATGGTTTTGCGTGATGTTGCTGAAGATATAGACATGCACGAATCAACAATAAGCAGAGTCACTACGAATAAATATGTTCATACACCCCAGGGAATTTTTGAACTTAAATATTTCTTTAATAGTTCCATTAAACGTGTTTATGGCGAGGCAATTGCATCTGCAACTGTCAAGGAACGTATTCGCCAGATTATTCAAAATGAGGATAAAAGAAAACCATACAGTGATGATAAAATTGCACAGATTCTGAAACAATCCAATATTGAAATCGCAAGGCGAACTGTAGCCAAATACCGGGAAATGCTTGGTGTTTTGCCATCAAGTAAACGCAAACAATTATAAAACAGAATAAAGGAGATTTCTATGCAAACATCTGTTACATTTAAGAATTTGAAGCCTTCTGATGATTTAAAAGATTATATCGGTTCAAAGCTGGACCGGTTTGATCGCTATCTGGATAACCCAGCTGAGGCCAATGTTGTTTTTTCTATAGAAAAATTTAGACATATTGCTGAAGTAAGTATTATTGGAGATCGACTCAATATTAATGGTCGTGAAGAACAGGAAGATATGTATTCTGCCATTGATATTGTTCTTGACAAACTAGAAAAGCAGATTAAAAAAAATAAAGGTAAACAAAAAAAACGAAGAAATAAAAACCCGGATAAAATGGACATGGCCGTGCTACCATCAGAAATTCCCGATTTTGATAAAGAGCCAGAAGTTGAAATGATTGACATTGAATATAAACCCATGAGTGTTGAAGAAGCGGTTGAACAAATGAAAATTATTGATAATGCGTTTCTTGTGTTTACAAATGCAAAGACTGATCGGGTGAATGTTTTGTATCGTAAAAACGATGGCAATTATGGATTAATTCAGCCGGTAAGTTCTTAAAAACAATAATCTTTGGATAACACAATATGTTATCCAAAGATAAAAATATTTTTTACTCAAAAAGAGAGGTTTTTTCATGAGAATCGTTGATGTGTTAGACAAAAAAGCGATTATACCTGACTTGAAATCCACTGATAAAGAGGGTGTTCTACAAGAATTATCCTTGCCCATTTCGAAATTGGTCGATGTAAAACAAGAAGAATTAATTAGTGTATTAATTGAAAGAGAACGTTTGGGAAGCACTGGAATTGGAAATGGCATTGGAATCCCACATGGAAAAATGAAAAATCTGGATCAATTGGCTCTGTCTCTCGGAATCAGTCGGCATGGCATTGATTTTGATTCCATTGATGGGCGGCCAACACATATTTTTTTCCTGCTCATTACACCAGAAAAGTCAACAGGGCTTCATTTAAAATTGTTGGCGCATATTTCAAGAATTTTAAGAAATGAAATGTTCAAGCAAAAATTGATGAAATCCCAAACTGCTGATGAACTGTATGACATTATTGCTGATGTTGATGAAGCGCTTTAAAAGTGAATAAAAAAAACAAAAAAATAGTCGCTTCTCCACGAATTAAATTCGGTGAATGATTACCTGGTTCGTAGGCAATACAATCGGTCGGGTTTTTTGAGCCCTGAAAAATTCATCAACTGCTTTTTTTACCCCACGTGTGCTTTTTTGAAGGTAATCATCAAAAAGCATCATCCCGCCAAATGTTAGACGCGGATAGAAAAATTCACAGCACTCAAGGGTTGATTGATACAAGTCCGCATCAACATACACAAAGGAAAAAATATTGTTTTTTATTTTAGGAAAGGTTTGGCTGAATAGCCCTTTTGCCTTACATATATTGGGCTGAGTTTTGAACAACGCGTCAATATCATATGTTTCGGGCGGGGCAAGATCTCCATATTGATGACCATCAATAGATGTTGTTGTATCCGGCATACCTTCATAAGTATCCAATGCAAAATGAATTTTTTCTGGTAAAAGTGACGCAATCAGAATACTGCTGCCCCCTTTGTAAACGCCGCATTCTGCGGTACATCCAACCAAATTTTTCGATAGTAAAACAATTTGATACAACATGAATGCCCGATCATAATCCAACATGGTGTAGGGGATTATTTTTTCGTATTTACTGATAAAATCTTGAAAATATGGGTCATCACTCTGAAAGAGATTGTTCTTATGTTGTAACAAAAGGGATGTACCCACAAGATAACTGTTTTGTTGTGCGTTATCTGATGGGTAGTGGATATTTGCATTGATGTTTATGTTACCTGACTGCCAATTCATAAAAAAATGGATATTCAAATTCCATGCCACGATCATTTTTGATTTTATCTTGACCTTAAATATAAAACTGTGTACTATCTATGTAAAAGCTTCAGTGCTAACACTTTTTGTTATTCTCTTTCCAAAAAGTATAACCTATTGGAAAAACAAGCTTATCAAATGATTACACATTACGAACAGACTGAGTCAAAAAGACAGGAATGGCAAGCTGGAGATTTTATAGATGAGTATTAAGCGAGGAGAAATTCCTAAGGAAAACTCGAAATTTATTTTTCGAGAATGCCTAAGATTATTCCTGATACAACGAACAACCTTACAAAAAAAAATAATATAAGATGAAACAAGATTCTTTTCAAACAGAATTTGCGCCGCCCGAAAGATTTCCATCAGAAATAATCCAGAAACAGGTGGCTCAATTCTTGAGATATGACTTATCCTGCCCGGCAGTTCAAATACTGATGAATACCACACCTGACTTTTTATTGGTATTAAATGATAAACGACAGGTGATATATTGCAATGACAATTTTTTGTCATTTTCCGGGTGCCCATCAAAAGAAGACATTTATGGCAATCGGCCTGGAGAATTGCTCAACTGTATTCATTCTACTGTTAATGAGGCGGGTTGCGGAACAACACGATTCTGCAAAAAATGTGGGGCAGTTATTGCAATCATCAATGGCATTTCTGGAAAAAAGGATATTCAGGAATGTCGCATTATTCAAAAAGATACCGGCAAATCTTTTGTTTTTCGTATTTTTACATCTTATTTAAAATCAATAAATGAAAATTTCTGCATTATGGCTATTTCTGACATCAGTCATGAAAAGCGTCGTAGAGCTTTGGAGCGGATATTTTTTCACGACATAATGAATACACTGAATAGTCTTCGTGGATGTATTGAAATGATGGAGGATTCGGAATCTGATATGAATCTTAAAGATTTACTTGAAAATCTTTCTGAAAAAATTATTGATGAAATTGAGGCGCAAAGGGAACTGACTGCTGCTGAGAATGATGAGTTAAAAACTGAATGGAGCAGCATACGTTCTTTAGATTTTCTTAAGGATCTAAAAGTTATATGTGAAAAAATCTCTGTTGCAAATAACAGATGGATTGACATTGATCAAGTATCAACCGATATTGATTTTTTTTCGGATCGGGTCATTCTGACACGCGTACTGATCAATATGATAAAGAATGCATTGGAATCTACGCTTGAGCAAGGTGCGATACAATTGGGATGTCAACATCAAAATCAGGAGGTTGTTTTTTGGGTACATAATCAAGCCTATATTCCTGAAGATGTCCAATTACAAATTTTTCAACGTTCTTTTTCTACAAAAGGACCGAATCGTGGGCATGGTACATATAGTATAAGATTGCTAACAGAACGTTACTTACATGGAAGGGTTTCTTTTGAATCAAACCATTCATTTGGAACCATCTTTCAAGTTTTTTTGCCATTAAATAAGAATCATTTTAATGAAAAAGAGGATAAAAATCATGGATAAAAAAATTACAGTTATTGGTGCAGGCAATGTTGGTGCAACAGCCGCGCAGCGTGTTGCAGAAAAAGAGCTTGCTGATGTTGTATTGATTGACATATTGGAAGGGATTCCCCAGGGGAAAATTTTGGATATGGCTGAAGCTGCTCCAATCGAACTTTATAATTCCCAGTTAACTGGCTCCCAGAAATATGAAGATACTGCTAATTCTGATGTTGTCATTATTACAGCAGGATTACCGCGAAAACCGGGTATGAGCAGAGATGACCTTTTAGCCATCAATGCAAAAATTGTCAAACAGGTGACCAGTGAAATTGTCAAATACTCACCAGATACAATCTTAATTATTGTGAGTAATCCACTGGATGCCATGTGTCATGTGGCCTATGATGTCAGTGGGTTTCCGCCCAATCGGGTTATTGGAATGGCAGGTGTTTTGGATGCATCCAGACTGCGGGCATTCATTTCGATGGAACTGAATGTTTCAGTCAATAATGTACATGCATGTGTTTTAGGCGGTCATGGCGACACAATGGTTCCTTTACCTCGATATTCAACAGTCGCTGGTATTCCAATAACTGATTTATTGTCAGAAGACCGAATTGAAGCCCTTGTGGATCGCACACGCAAAGGTGGTGCTGAAATTGTGGGGTTATTGAAAACTGGAAGTGCATACTATGCACCATCAGCAGCAGCAGTTGAAATGGCAGAGGCGATTATAAAAGATCAGAACAAAATCCTGCCTTGCGCGGCCTATCTTAAAGGGGAATATGGCGTTAATGATTTGTTTATTGGGGTGCCGGTAAAATTAGGGAAATCGGGCATTGAACAGGTCATTGAGCTAAAACTGACTTCCAATGAAAGCCAGGCTTTGGCAACTTCAGCGAAAGCAGTTCAAAATTTGGTTGATACGTTGAAAACATTGGATTATTAAGCGCTTAAATGACCGATGGTCATGTTATTTTTTAAATTCGGCATCCTTATATTTAGGAACATTTTAAAAAAATGTTCCTAAACAAATTTAAAGGATGCCAAACATCAAATTGAAGGATTTTAATTCAATGGTGGAAATTCGATTTCATGGACGTGGAGGCCAGGGAACAGTCGTGGCATCAGTAATACTTGCCAGGGCGTTATTTAAGAATGATTTTAATGTTCAAACGTTTCCTTCATTTGGCGTAGAACGTCGCGGTGCGCCTGTGGAAGCATATCTCAGGCTGGATCAGGATACGATCTCAATCCGCAGTAATGTGTATACGCCAGATCATATTGTGGTTCAGGATCGAAAACTATTTGATACCGCCCCGGTTATGTCAGGTTTGAAATCTAATGGATGGATTATTCTAAACGCACCAGATTCTTTTGAATTACCTTCCATATGTGAAGGTTATCCGGTTGCGCGAATTGATGCCGCCCAAATTGCTCGTAAACATGGGCTGGGCACGCAAACACATCCAATTATTAACACCACAATGGTTGGCGCCTTTGCACGTGTATTGAATATGCCAACTATTGATTCTTTGGTTGAAGCGATTCAAGATGAAATTCCCATAAAAGCGTCAGCAAATATTGATGCAGCTAAAGAAGCTTATCATGTTGTTTCAGTATGCCAGGATTGAACCAAACACTCCAGTTGAAATGTGCTAAAAACGTGTAGGGGCGAACCTTGTGTTCGCCCATCGTACATAGGAACGAAAGCGTTATTAGTTCGAGGGCGAACACAAGGTTCGCCCCTACATCGGGCTGGCACATAAGTAAATGGGGAACTTATTTTTCGAGTTTACCTAACAATGAAAGAGCTGATAATTATGTCAATATTCCAACAAAATACTTTGAACCTAATTTTAGAATTAGCAGCATAGGAATTCTTTAGGGTAAAATATTTTAAAAAATCTGGAGTACATTATGCCATTTGATCCCAAAATTCCCACTGCACGTCTCGATAAGGTAATGCCTTCAGCGCCTTATTATCTAATGGGGCAGGACTTATTATGCACTGATGGCCATCATGAAATATTTGTTAAAAAGATTTTTTCAATCAAACCTGAAAAAAAACGTGGTGCGGTCATACTGGCGCCAGGTATTGCAACCAATGGTAATTTATATCGTATTGACATTGATGGTAATTGTTTGTTGCTGAATCATAACCAATCCTTTGCCAATATCCTGGCTGCTGAAGGCTTTGATGTCTATATTTATCACCCACGTTATACAGAACGTGTTTATAACAGGTATGTCACTCGATATTGCAAAAATAGTATTTTTTATGATCAGATTTACAAAGCACCATCAGAATTAACCTTTTTGGAGCTGGCGAATTCAGAATTACCCCAATTAATCCAATTTGTAGTCAATCACAGCGGATGTGAACAAATTTCCTGGATTGGTTACTCCTTGGGCGGCATGCTGATTTATGCATATTGTATGGAAAATGATGATCCATATGTTCGAAATATTATCACCATAGGAAGTCCCATAACGTTTAATCAACTCTTTATTCGGGTGATTCCCTATATGAATTGGGCCTCAAAAGCATTGGGTCTGGAAGAAAAGTCCTTTTTAGGCACGCTATCTGAAAACCTGGTTCCATTGACACGAATGATTCGGAACCTTCCAGAATGGCTGGTGCGATTCAATATTCTTGCGCCTTTTTTATTTAATCCTTTTAATATTAATGGTGCAACTGTCAAAACCCTTCTTGGCAAAATTATTGAACCCATCCCATCATCCCTTGAAAACTGTTTTTCGGGATTTATTGAAAAAGGATATCCCTCATCGCAAAACTATGCATTTCATTATTTAAAATCCCTTCGCAGGCTCCAAAAACAAGACAAAAAATTTCTATTTTTTTATGGGCCTTATGATGTTCTGGCCCCACCGGATAGTGTTTTTTTAGCACATGAGATTATCAGCCCGGATTGCCCGAACCTTATCAAAGTCCCTGCATCCGGACATCTGGATTTAATTGTTGGATTAAACTCCAGACATTATCTGTGGCTGCCTATTGTGGAATGGCTCAAAGATTTTCCGGTGATATAAGGAGGTTTTATGAAAATAACACTCTTTTTGATGTTATTATTTATTGTATTTAATATCAGTCTCATTGATGCTATGGAAATCGGTTTTATCGAAAAATACAGCCTTTCAGAAAACAGAAAAAAAGCCTTACAAGAGCTGATACCCGGGACATCGGATTATTACTATTATAACTGTTTGTATTACCAACACATGAAAGAATTTGATCAAACTGAAGCATTGTTGAAACAATGGATCAAACGTGAAGGTTACACCCCACAAGTCAGAGAAATTCTAAATCGTCAGGCCTTATTCGGATATCATTCAAATCCTTCAAAAAGCCTGGATTATATTCAGGATCAAATGAATTTGCGCTTTGATCATCAAAAAGAAATGGATACGCAAAAAAAACTGTATGACAGTCGTTTGAATCAACAGGTGATCAGCAGTAATTATCTAAAAAAACAAGCATTTTCAAGATATCGTGATCTCAGTGGATTTGAAAATTCTGGCCTTGACATTTTGAACCCCGAACAATTAACACCTGACCAACGAAGGGATTTTCTAAAACGATTGAAACTTCCAGATGTTAAGGGCTTACCAAAACTCGTTATTGACGACCTCGAAGCACCACACAGCAGTGGATTTGGATCACATCATATTCACAAATTAATGCTCAAAACGCAATTGGACGAATGCTTAAAATTGGCGCCAGATCTGATCAATCAATCCAATTTTGTCAATGAATATATTCGAAAGCTGGCGCCTGCTGATATCATCGACCTGCGCTATGATATGGATGAAAAAAAGGCGTATTTGTCAAGATTGTGGCACTTTGCAGAACATCTGAATCCATCATATAACTCTCTCAAGGCACATGTATTATACCATATCTTAGATTTCAATCGAAGCCAGGGAGATTACAATTATTCATTTTTCCTGGAATACTTGAGTTTGCCGAAAAACGCGCATTACTATCATAAAAGACGTTCCCAATATCGTCAGGATCTGGCTGATCTGAATGCGGACTACCAAAAATACACGCTTTTACCATCAATTATAACAGATGAAGAACTGATTAAAGATTTTTTAATGCAGTTTTTTTCATCAGATAAGGATGCTTCATATTACAATTTTCAACAGTACCTTGATATAAAATGGCTTCAAAACATTTTTGTTGAGGCAAAAATTGTGAACATGGCTGGCGACATGGAGGAATGGTTTTCTTTAATTTCTCAGCATCGTTTTCAGGAAATCAAAGACCGCGTTGATATTGATTTTGCCAAAAGCAATCAACAGTTTTTTTCTACCCGGGATCCTGTCGCACTTCAATTGTATATTAAAAATGTAGATACTTTGATCGTAAAGATTTTTGAAATCAACACATTGAATTATTATTCAACCTTTCATAAAGAACCAGACACCGGTATTAATCTTGATGGTCTTGCGCCAACGCATGAAAAAACATTCACTTATGATACACCGCCTTTTTTAAGAAGTCTAAAAACATTTACGATTCCAGAAATTAATAAACCCGGTGTGTTTGTGGTTGAATTTATTGGCAATGGCAAAAGCAGTCGTGCGATAATTCGCAAAGGAAAACTCTTTTGTGTGAATGCTATTGGAGCGGCTGGCCACGAATTCAGAGTGTTTGATGAAAACAACCAGAGCAAGCCGGATGCTGTTATTAAATTTGATGGCTATGAATACAAAACAGATCAACAGGGCATTATTATTATTCCATATAGTACCCATCCGAAATATCAGCCCATTATTATACAGAACAAGGACTTTTGTGCATTATCAGGCTTTGATCATTTGTCAGAACAGTATGCTTTGAATGTTGGCTTTTACGTCGATCGCGAGTCTCTTTTAACCCAAAGAAAATCAAAAGTGCTGATCAAACCTGCTTTAAGTATCAATAATTATGGTATCAGCCTTTCGCTATTAAAAGATATCAGCCTGCACATAGAATCGATTGATATGGATGGGGTTTCATCCAGTAAGGTTGTATCAGATTTTACATTGTTTGAGGATCAGGACTCTGTTTATGAATTTCAGGTGCCTGAAAATTTGTCAAAGATTCGTTTTCAATTATCAGCAACAATTGACAATATCAGTCAACAAAAAACTGAACCATTAATGGATAACGAATTGTTTCTGTTAAATGATATTGATCAAACACCCCATTTAGAAAATTTTTTGCTGAACCATGAAAATAATACCTATACCCTTGAAGTTTTGGGTAAAAATGGTGAGCCCCGCATGCATCGCTCTGTTAAAATTGAACTGAAACACAAATTTTTCCGCAAACACATTATTCAACAACTTCAAACCGACAATAATGGATGTATTGATTTAGGTGCGTTGAAAAATATCAGCGATTTAGAAGTATCATTAACGAATAATTATTCCTATAAATGGCATTTATCAAACGCGAAAGCATCATATCCAACCAGGATCAATGGCCATGTCAACGATGTCATTCAATTGCCTTATTACGCGCAACGTCCTGGCAGACAATGGACTTTATTTGAAAAACGCGGGTCCACTTTTTTGTCTGATCAAAGCCACGCTGTGACCTATTCCAATGGCTGTTTACAAATAAAAGGGCTTGCACCTGGCAATTATGATCTCTTTCTAAAATCAAATGAAACACATATCGCTATTTGCGTTGATAAAGGCATTCAAAAAGATGATATTATTTTATCCGATCACAGTGCATTAAAGATTGAATCCAATAAACTGCCATATATCGGTGATATTCAAATCAATGATCATGATATTGTTATCTATATCGGAAACACAACCGATTTTACCCGACTTCACGTTGTGGCAACTCGATTCTTACCTGCATATTCTATGATGGATCATATGTGTCCACCTGACAGAATATCAGGTAATCGAATTGGCTTAACAAAACCTGTATCCCAATATATTTCGGGACGCAACATTGGTGACGAATTTCGTTATATTCTGGATCGTAAATATGCAGACAAATACCCTGGAAATATGCTTTCCAAACCAGGTTTACTGTTAAACCCCTGGAGTATTCGTAAAACAGATACAAAGAAACAGGAGCTAAAGCCTGATGAAGAATATGCCATTAAGGAATCTCCTGCTTTACTTAGAACAGCTGGTGCGCCACAATTCGATAATGATAATAAAAATGGGGTTACAACGATTGATCAATATTCATCAATCAATTTTTTAAATGAAACATCGCTGATGCTTTTTAATCTAAAGCACGAAAAAAATGGCACCATAATAATCAAACGTGATCAATGCAATGCTTTCAGGCATCTTCATTTGATGATTGTCGATCCCTCTTATGCAGTCTATCGAAATGTTTCATTGCCTAAAACAACCTTTTTAAAGAAAGATCTGCGCTTAAAAACACCATTTGATTTAAAAAAACATTTTACCGAACAAAAAAGGATTTCAACCTTGCAGCCCGAAGAATCACTCTCTTTATCAAATATGAAAATATCAAAATTTGAAATATTTGACTCCATTGAAAAAGTGTTTGGTTTACTTCGAACAATCAATGATTCATCGGAACTCAACGAATTTGAATTTATCATAAAATGGCCTGAACTGAGCCAAAAGGACAAATTAAAGCATTATTCTGAAAAATCATGCCATGAGTTAAATTTTTTCTTATTTCATAAAGATCGTCCTTTTTTTCAGGATGTCATTTTGCCATATATCAGCCATAAAAAAGACAAAACTTTTTTGGATCATTGGTTATTGTCTGACAATCTTGACGCATATACTTCCTTATATGCCTTTTCCAATTTGAATATCGCCGAAAAAATACTACTGGCCCGATCCCTTTCAAACAATATGATTCAGATAGACAGATATGTGAATGATTTGTTTAACATGATCCCCCCTGATACCACACGCTATAATTTTTTGTATGATATATCACTTAAGGGTGCCGCCCTGGATGAAAATGATTTCAGTGTACAAGAAGCGGGAGAAGAATCTTCAGCAGATGTGGTGTTCTCGGAAATAGTGGCTCCTTGCGCAATCGGTGCGCTTGAAGATTTTGATGAAAAGAACGAGAAGGCTTTTTCAAAAGGAAAAAAACATGTAAGAAAATTGTATTATGCTCCCAGAAAAGAAGCCCGATCCCGAACACGTTCTTTTTTTAAAAAACTGGATAAAACCAATGAATGGGCAGAAAACAATTATTATAAACGCCCCAAAAAAGAGCAAAATGCCGAATTAATCAATGTCAATGCTTTTTGGAACGATTTTGCTGAACATGATATGCAGTCACCTTTTCTTTCAAAACACATCATGTATGCCAATACCAATTTTTCTGAAATCATGCTGGCACTTGCAGTACTGGATTTACCATTTCGCGCAAAAAATCATAAAATTGTCCAAAAAGGGAATGAATGTACAATCACTGCCGCAAGCCCTATGATTGTATTTCATAAAGAAATTCTGGAAGGGGAATTGATGCAGAACAAGCATTCCATAAAAATCAACCTGCATTTCTTTCAGCTTGATGACCGATATGAATACATGAATAACGAACGAAGAGATAAATTTGTCGAAAATGAATTTTTGCCTGGTATTTCTTATGGCGCACAGGTCGTAGTCAGTAATCCCTCTTCATCATATCAAAAACTGGTTGTCATGTATCAAATTCCAGAAGGTTCAATCCCTGTGAATAAAGGGAAATATTCGGAAGGCATTCAAATATCACTAAAACCTTTTTCAACCAAAGCAATTGAGTATTTCTTTTATTTTCCGAAGGTCGGAAATTTTTCAGCCTATCCTGTTCAGGTTGCGGCAGATGAAAAATGTATTGCCAGCACAAACACCGCAACCTTTAAAGTGGTGCAGCAATTGTCTCAAATGAATACCCGATCATGGAAATACATATCTCAAAATGGGAGCAATGAAGATGTTCTTCAATATTTAAAAGAAAACAATCTCAATCGCCTTGATTTGAAAAAAATTGCCTTTCGCATGAAAGACAGATCGTTTTTTCATAAAGTGATTGGATTATTGCGAAGCAGACAATTTTTTCATTCTGTTATATGGTCCTATGGCCTTTATCACCAGGATCAATCAGTGATCACCCAATATCTGGAACAATCCAGTTTTGCCAGTAATTGTGGGATGTTTATCGAATCTCCATTGTTAACAATTCGTCCAGTCGCAAGAAATAATTATGAACATTTAGAATATGCGCCCTTTGTCAATGCTAGGGTACATCAACTTGGAAACAGACACTCCTTATTAAATGAACGATTTTTCAAACAATACAATCAGTTCCTGACATATTTGAGCTATCGTCCCGCTTTGAATGCCACCGATCTGATGGCAATTACCTGCTATTTATTTACCCAGGATCGTATCACTCAAGCCATTCATTTTTTTAATCGTATTCAAAGAAAGGACATTGATGAAAAAATACAGTATGATTACATCCATGCTTATGTTCTCATGTATCAGGGGAAAACATCTGAGGCTGAAAATGTAATCAGGCCCTATTTAGATTATCCGGTCGTAAAATGGCAAAATAAGTTCTCATCGATTTCTTCACAAATCAATTCTATTCATGGAAATACGCCAACAGTTGTTGATGAAAAAGATCGCAGCCAGCTTCAAACACAACTGGCAGCAACTGAGAAAAATTTTGATTTTAAAATCGTATCCAGAAGAATTCATTTAACATATCAAAATATGGCACAATGCCAGATTAAATATTACCCAATGGATATTGAATTGTTATTTTCAAGAAATCCCTTTGTACAGAAGCAAACCAATGAATTTATGATTGTTCAACCCGATACAACTGCCCTGCTTCCTTTGCCAGAGGATCAAACAACTTATGAAATCGACCTGCCTGCAAAATATCACAACAGTAATCTCATCATTGAAATCACCGCACAGGGAAAAAGACAATCTCACGTATGCTATGCCAATTCCATTCACCTTCAGGTGATAGAAAACTATGGCCAAATTCATCTGACCCATGAGGACACACACGTGCCATTATCAAAAGCATATGTAAAAGTGTATGCACAATTAAAAAATAAAGACATTCAATTTCATAAAGATGGATACACAGATTTACGTGGATATTTTGACTATGTTTCATTAAATACAGAGGATCTTGATCGAATTGAAAAATTTGCAATCCTCGTTATTGATGAAAAATATGGGGCAGTTACCAAAGTGGCGACAGTGCCTAAGCGGTAAAGGCAAAAAAATTTACTTGTATATTGAGAACCACGTGATAAATACCGATATGTTTTAAATATTTATCACAAGGAGGATTCAACATGCGTATGACTGCAAAAAAAATTATTGTTTCATTCATCATTCTATTGTGGATGCAAGGTTTTGTATCAGCATCAATTCAACATCCATCGGACATTAACACAACCCGATTGTCCATCCCTTTTCTGGAAAATCAAGGCA